>ERZ808041.64-NODE-64-length-133151-cov-5.628861_pt1 | contig 133151 bp, 114 predicted proteins | sample MGYA00380192_ERZ808041 | MGnify/ENA primary metagenome ERZ808041 (study PRJEB31490, sample SAMN06133412) | mouse gut metagenome | isolation source: Z1_1 | host: mice | place: China: Chengdu | collected 2015-05 ...
CTCCTGTGCGAAACGCGCCGCGTAACGCTCATCGTCGATCAGCCCAAGCTCCTGCATACGCTCCACAGCCTGTCCGGCCGCTTCTTCACTCACATGCCGCGTCAGGCGGTCGCGCAGACCGCGCGCCGTATAATCCTGGCGTGAAAGCATCGAAAGAGCGCGTTCGCGCGCCTCGCGCAGCTCTGCCGCGTCCGACAGCTCCCGCAGGGCGTCCTCATCAATCTGTGAACCAACCGAAATCCCCGATGCCGCAAAGACATCGGGGTGCAGGCTCATCACAAACGCGCCGTCGGCATACAGCGCCACCCGGCCGCGCTTTGTCATCGCGATTTTAGTCAGCGTCATTCGTCGTCCGTCTCCACGTCAATGTTGACGCGCGGCGCGGGCGGCGTCTCCGGCGCGGCGGAAAGCTTTTCCGGCTCCGCGGCCGAAGCACCGGCGCGCATCGGCTTTTTACCGGCAGTTTTCGTAGTCTTCAACAGCTTGTCGGCATTTTCGCGCACCTTTGTTTCAATCTCCTGCGCGATTTCCGGATTGGCTTTTAAAAATTCCTTGGCGTTGTCGCGCCCCTGCCCCAGACGCGTTTCGCCGTAATTAAACCACGAGCCGCCGCGCACAACGATATCGAGCTTTGTCGCAAGATCCAGGATTTCGCCGACCTTGGAGATACCTTCGCCATACATGATATCAAACTCAGCCTCTTTGAACGGCGGCGACACCTTATTCTTAACTACCTTGACACGCGTACGGTTGCCGATCAGCTCAGTGCCGTTTTTGAGCGCCTCGACACGGCGCACATCCAGACGCACCGACGCGTAAAATTTGAGCGCGCGGCCGCCGGGCGTTGTTTCGGGATTGCCGTACATGACGCCGATTTTTTCGCGGAGCTGGTTGATAAAGATCACAACGCAGTTTGATTTGCCGATCGCGCCAGTCAACTTGCGCAGCGCCTGCGACATCAGCCGCGCCTGCAGGCCGACATGGTTGTCGCCCATATCGCCCTCAATCTCGGCCTTTGTGACCATCGCGGCTACCGAGTCGACAACCACGACGTCGATCGCGCCAGAGCGCACAAGCGCCTCGCAAATCTCAAGCGCCTGCTCACCGGTATCCGGCTGTGAAACGAGCAGCGAGTCGATATCGACGCCGAGCGCCTGCGCATACACCGGGTCGAGCGCATGCTCTACATCGATGAATACAGCCGAGCCGCCTTCCTTCTGCGCCTGCGCCACAACATGGAGCGCGACCGTCGTTTTGCCGGAACTTTCCGGCCCGTATATCTCGATGATACGCCCGCGCGGTACGCCTCCGATACCAAGCGCGATATCGAGCGACAGCGAGCCGGTGGAGATCGCCTCCACATTGAGCGTGCTGTCCTGCCCGAGCTTCATCACCGCGCCCTTGCCAAATTGCTTTTCAATCTGGCCAAGCGCAGTCTCAAGCGCCTTTTTCCGATCCTCGGACGAGACGCCGCTCTTGCGTGCGCTTACTGAACCGAGCTTTTTGTCCTTATCCGCCATGCATGTGACCTCCGCCGTATGTAATACCCATATTATACCACAGCAGCAAACCCTTTTGGAATTGCTGGTTTCGGCTGTGGTGTCCCATGCGCAACCCGCTGCCTTCGCAGCGGTTGCCGCCGAATGGCGGCTGCAAACGGCAAAGCCGTTTACCCTGCGCATATTATATAATGTCCGCGAAAGCGGCATTGTACAATTGTCCATCGGGCGGCAGCGGGCCGCGCCCGCGTATCGCCCTAAACATAGCCCGGTATAATAACCGCCCTGCGGTTATTATACACGATCACTCAAAAAAATGCAATCCACAAAAAGAACAAATGTTCTTATTCAGCTGTATTAAATAAATGCATGACAAGGCTTAGGCTGCATGGTATCATATTTTGAAATGGCCGGAAGGCGGGCGACTGCAAAATCCACGCCGGCCGTGCGGCGTTAGTCATGGATTTTGCCAGTGGAAACGGCAGCGTCTGAACAGGCTCTTGCGGCCTGCGCTGGCGTGAGCGACTCGTACGCGGCTCGCTCACCGCCGGGGGCGCGCGCAATCCGTGCGTGGATTGCTCACCGCCGGACGCTGCGCTTGCCCGGCCGGCTATTCGGAGCTTTCCGGCGCTATCGCGCCGGGCGCGGACAAGCCGCGGCTGCGCCCCTTTTCGCGCCTCATAAGGGGAGGGTCGGCGACCCTCCCCTTATGTTATCCCCGTCTCTGTTTGGCGCGATCGTATCGGGCGCACGCCGGTGCGTCTGTGGTAAACCGTCAAACTACCCCTGTCCCGTGGACCCAACTCCGGGGCAGGTGCAGCCTGCATACGCGCGGCGCCCGCTCCACTGTTCGCTGCGCAGCCTGTAAAAATACTGGAATCTGCCCCGCTGTTCGCGGCGCAGCCGACTAAAGTTTTTCGCCGAGGCCTTTTTTCAAAAAGGCCGGAAAGTTTTTCGCAGAAGCCTTTTTTCAAAAAGACTGGAAGCTTATCGGGATGTAGCGTTGCGGAACGCCTGACGGGTCGCCTTGATCTCGGTCAGGGACTTGACAAGCACTTCCTCGGTCTTTAGCATGCAGTTGTCGGAAAATTCCTGCGCGGCCTGACGGATCTCGCGCGCCTTGATCTGCGCCTGGGAAAGGATCTCAGATGCCTTGGCCTGAGCGGCCTTCGTGACCTCCTGCTGTGCGATCAGCGCGCGGGCGCGGTCCTCGGCCTTGCGCACGATCTGTTCCGCCTCTTTTTTCGCGCCGTCGATGATCTCGGCGCGGTCTGATACGATCGCCTTCGCCTGCTTGATCTCGCCGGGAATATTCAACCGGATATCGTCGATCAGGTCGCGCACCTTATCCGCATCCACCACACAGCGGCCGCCTGAGAGCGGCAGACTCCACGCGCGGTCAAGCAGCTCGTCGATCACGTCCAGAATCTCATCGATATTCATTGGGGAAACGCCTCCTTACTCACTCGTTGTTCCAACAGCCGCATACTGCGCGCGCAGGCGTTCTGTCACCGTATCGAGGATCGCCGCCGGCACAAAGCTGCCGACATCGCCCCCAAACCGCGCAATCTGGCGGACCATGCTGGAGCTTAGATACATATTATCGCTGTTTGGCGTCAAAAAAACCGTCTCAGCGTATGGATACAGCTTTTTATTTGTCAGGGCCATCTGAAATTCATAGTCGAAGTCGGAAACAGCGCGCAGCCCTTTCACAATCGCAACCGCTTTATGTGCGCGCACATAATCAATCAGAAGGCCGCTGAATTTATCGACCTCCATATTCGGCATATCGCCGCACACATCCCGGATCAGGCCGACGCGTTCATCCAGGGAAAAAATCGGCCGCTTATCCGGATTGGAGCTGACGACGACGATGACCCGGTCGAACAGCGTTCCGGCGCGCCGGATGATGTCCTCGTGTCCTTTTGTAATCGGGTCGAAGCTTCCCGGACAGATCGCCAGACGCTCCATATCAGTCATCTTCTTCCTGTCGTTTTCTATAGGTCGTGATTTTTGTCCGGCCGTACCGGTACGCCTTTTGTATACAAAACGTCCCGACCATGGCCGGCGGCTCGGCGCGGCGGTCCGTCTCGCAGACGATAACGCCGCCGTCGTTCATCAGCGCGGCCACGCCCGCAAGCGCCGTTTCCAACTGGCCGCCGTCATACGGCGGGTCGAGCAGCGCAATATCGAAGCGGTCGCGGCATCCCGCTAAAAAGGACGATGCGTCCATCGCAGCCACACGCCCGAGCGGCGTGAGCTTGGCCGCCGCAAGGTTTCGGCGGATGACCTCCTGCGCAGCGCGCGAGTGGTCCACGAACACACAGCTTTTCGCGCCGCGCGAGAGCGCCTCGATGCCAAGCTGTCCGCTGCCGGCGAACAGATCCAGCACAGCCGCGCCGGCCAATTCAAAATGCAGGATGCTGAACACAGCCTCCTTGGCCATGTCCGAGGTGGGGCGTGTCTGCTGCCCCTCGGGGGCCTCCAGGCGCGTGCCGCGCGCCGTACCCGTGATCACCCTCATAGCCGTTCCTCCCGTCTGAACCGCCCTCGGCGGGCGGTCTTGTATGCATATTATTGCCTGTTTCGTTCATTTTGTCAATCATCCGCATGCAGAAATTCATAAAGCTTTTCAGCAGCCGGCCGGCTCACGCCCTTGACCGCGGCGAGCGCGTCGACGTCCGCCGCGCGGATAGCCTTGATTGTCTTGAAATGACGGAAGATTTCAGCCGCGCGCTTTTGACCGATCCCCTCGCATTTGGTCAGCGACAATTCAAAAGACGATTTCTGATGGCGCGCGCGTGAAAAACTGATGGAATAACGGTGCACCTCGTCCTGAATTGTGGAAACGAGCGTGAATGCGCTGCGGTGCGGCGCCACGGCGATCTCACCTCCGCTTTGGGCGATGGCGCGGGTGCGGTGCTTATCATCCTTGACCATGCCGAACAGCGGCACGGCGATCCCCATCGACGCAAGTACCGGCGCGATGGCGCCGACATGGCCGCGTCCGCCGTCAAGCAATATCAGGTCGGGCAGACGGCCGAACGCCTCGTCCGGCGTCTCATCGTTTTTATAATGTGTAAAACGCCGCCCGATCATCTCCGCCATGCTGGCGTAGTCGTCCGTCCCGGCAACCGTCTTGATCGTAAATTTCCGGTAACAGCGCCGCAGAGGGCGTCCGTTTTCAAAGACGACCATTCCGCCGACGACCGTGTCCGATCCGATATTTGATATATCATACGCCTCGATGCGCGCGGGCGGACGTTCCAGCCCAAGCAGCCTCGCCAATTCGTCGAGCGCGCCCACCTCGCGCCCCGCGCGGCGCACGGTCTGCGAAAGGCGCTCGACGGCATTTTTTCGCGCCATCTCAACCAGCCGGAGCTGTTCGCCGCGTTGCGGGATATGGATTTCCACCTTATAGCCTGCCTGCTCGGAGAGCAGGCGCGCGGCAAGCTGCACATCCGCAACGTCGCCGTCGAGCTGAATCTTCTTCGGGAGATCGCCGCGCCGCGTCGTATAGTAGCGCAGCAAAAATTCCTGACGCGCGGCGTCGATATCATCAGTCGCACCGATCAAAAAGTCCTGCTTGTCGACCAGCCGTTCGCCGCGGAATTTGAGCACCACGGCGCACGTCTCGCTTTCGCTGCGCGCGAGCGCGATGATGTCCTGATTGGCTACCTTCGCAAATACGACCTTCTGTGATTCGCTGATGCGCGTCACCGCCCGGATACGGTCGCGCAACTGCGCGGCCTTTTCAAACTGCATGTTTTCAGCGCACAGATTCATCTGCTCGGTCAGACGCTCGACAGCACGCGCGCTGCCGCCGCGGATATAATCGAGCGCCTGCTCCAAAATTTCATCATATGCTTCAGGCGAAATTTTTCCCATACAGACGCCCATACACCGTTTGATGTGATAATTGAGACACGGCCGCGCCTTGCCGAACTCCTGCGGAAACTTTTTGCCGCAGGTCGGCAGCATAAAGACGCGGTTGGCTTCGTCGACCGTCTCGTTTACAACGAACGAGGAGATATACGGTCCGATATACTGCGCGCCGTCATCCTCCTTCTGGAATACATGCGTGATACGCCCGTACTGCCTGGGCGCCACCTTGATGTAGCTGTATCCTTTGTCGTCCTTGAGGAGAATATTATATTTTGGCGTGTGCTGCTTGATCAGGCTGCATTCAAGCACAAGCGCCTCGAACTCGCTGTCCGTTACGATGGAGTCAAAATCGTATACATGGCTGACCATTTTGTACACCTTGGGATGGTGCTTTTCCACCGCGCGGAAATAGCTGCTGACCCTGTTTTTCAGCGCCTTGGCCTTGCCGATATAAATAATCTCGCCGCTTTTGTTCTTCATGATGTAGACGCCCGGCAAAAGCGGAAGCCGGCGCGCCTTTTCGGCCAGAAACGAAAGACGCGGATTGTCGATTGCGTCCACCTCCCATCAAAATTAGCGGGGCAAGCCTTGAAAAAACGCGCCGCCGGCCGCGCGCCCGTCCGCATGTCCCCGAAAAGTGCGGGGAACGACTAAAAACCCTCCGCGGGGCCGCAGCCCGGCAAGGGGGTTTTTGGTCAAACACATACATGCGAATCTGCATGGCGCGCGCCCAATGCGGCGCGGACCGTTTGCGGCAGGCAGCGGCAAACGGTTTTACTCTGTAAAGCCGGACTCCACAAGCTTGACAAGACCCTCGACAGCGGCCTGTTCATCGGAGCCGTCAGCAATGATACGGATCGACGTGCCGCCGACAATGCCGAGCGACAGGACACCGAGCAGGCTCTTGGCGTTGACGCGGCGCTCCTCCTTTTCGACCCAGATGGAGGATTTGTATTCATTCGCCTTCTGAATAAAGAACGTAGCGGGACGCGCGTGCAGGCCAACCTGGTTCTGAACAGCGACTTCTTTGACAAACATTTCAATACCCCTCTGCTTCCATAATCGGAACGTATCCATAAACAAACCCCCTCCGCCAAACGGCGCTTTGGATTTGTCCAGGAGTCGGCTCCAAACTGATCTGATTGGTGTGTGTTAGTATTATTATAAGCGGATTGCGGGAAAGCGTCAACAATTTTTGCTTTTCTTTCTTGTCCCGGCCGTATTTTCTGTTGCTTTTCCAGATACGCTGCCAGGCGTTCAAAGCACGATTGTGCAACTTAACCATAAAGTTTTCAACAATTATGTCAACATAGCCGGGGCATCCTGTCGAAAAAGAGGGCGCGTGCGCTTCAGCCCGTCCGGCTGCCGTCATCCGGATCGTCGGTCCAGCCAATCGTGCGCAAGTACCATTTGTCTTTTTCTGTAAGCGGCGCTGTGCGCAGAAGCTCCGGACGCTTTTCATACGTCGTTTTGAGCGACTGTTCGCGCCTCCAGCGCGCAATTGCCGCGTGGTTTCCATTCGTTATAATCTCCGGCACGGCCACGCCGTGCCATACGGCGGGTTTCGTATACTGCGGATATTCAAGCAGCCCGTCCCAATGGCTTTCCTGCTCGTAGCAGCTTTCATCCGCGAGCACGCCCGGGCAAAGCCGCGCCACACAGTCGATCAGCACGAGCGCGCCAAGCTCGCCGCCGGTCAGCACATAATCGCCGATGGAAATTTCCTCGTCGACAATCTCGTCGAGCACACGCTGATCGACGCCCTCATAATGTCCGCACATGATGTACAAATGCTCCATCAGCGAAAGCTCCCGCGCGCGCTGCTGCGTCAGCGTCCTGCCCTGCGGCGACATGTAGATCACATGCGGCCTGTGGCCGCCGCGCGCTTCGCATGCAGCCTCCCAGGTGCGATACATCGGGTCGGCCTGCATCAGCATCCCCTTGCCCGGTCCATAGGGCGTGTCGTCGACATTGCGGTGGCGGTCCACGGTATAATCGCGGATATGAAAGCACCGGATGTCAAGATACCCGGCCTTGCGCGCACGGCCGATGATACTCTCCGACAGCACCGTCTCGCACATCGCCGGGAACAGCGTCGCCAAATCGATCTTAATCATCGAACAATCCCTCCAGCGGACGGATCGTGATTATACCGGCGTCGAGATCCTTTGCAAGCACCACGTCCGCAATCGCCGGGACAAGGCGTTCGCGGCCCGCTGCGTCGCGCAGATAGTAGACGTCGTTGGCGCCGGTGGCGCGCACGTCGTATACCTGCCCATAATCCGCGCCTGTGTCCGCGTCGCGCACAGTACAGCCGATCAAATCCTGCACAAAGCACTCCCCTTCTTCCAACTCAACGTCCGCGCGGTCGATATAGACGGTTTTTCCGCGCAGGCCCGCAGCGTCCTCCACGTTTTCGACGCCCTCGAATTTGACAATGACAATATTCTTATGCACGCGCGCGCGCTCCACCACACGCGCCTGACTGCCGCGCGCGTCCAGATAAAGGCACGCAAACTGTGTGAGGAAACCGGGCGTATCGCACCACGGCTGTACGCGCACCTCGCCGCGCACCCCGTGCGTTGTGACGATCTTCCCCGATTCCAAATACTGTTTTTTCATGCTTGCTCCTTCTGCCCGCCCATCCCGCGGATGGGTTGTTTCCATAGTAAAAAAGAGGGGCTGCGCCCCCCTTTTTCAGTCGATCTCAACGGCGACCTTCTGGTCGGCCCTGTTCGCCGCAGCGCGGACAACAGTGCGGATCGCCTTGGCAATACGCCCCTGTTTGCCGATCACGCGTCCCATATCGTCGGGGGCGACGTGAAGGTGGTAAACCACCAGCCCTTCCTCGTTCGGCTCGTCCACGGTGACGCTGACGGCGTCCTTGTTTTCGACAAGTCCCCGCGCGATCGTGACAATCAGCTTATCCACAACGGATCACCTCCACGTGCATCAGAGCACGCCTTCGATCTTAAGCAGCGCCTTGACCGTGTCTGTGGGCTGCGCGCCGTTGGAGAGCCATTTCTTCGCTTTTTCGGCGTCGACCTTGATGACGGAGGGATCCTTCGTCGGGTCATACGTACCGATCTCCTCGATGAACCTGCCGTCCCTCGGATAACGGGAATCCGCGACAACGATGCGGTAGAACGGGGCTTTCTTGGCGCCCATCCTTCTCAGCCTGATTTTAACAGCCATTTATGTCACCTCCTATGATTATTGACAAACCTCTATCGGCAAGCCGGAAAACCGGCGAACCTTTTAAAACGGCATCCCCGGCGGCATCCCGCCGCCCATGCCCGGGGGCATCCCGCCGAACGGCATACGCCGGCGCTTGCCCTTTTTGCCGCCGCCCGACACCTGGCGGAACAGCTTTTGCATCTGCTCGTTCTGGCGCAGCAGGCGGTTGACATCCTCGACGCGCGTGCCGCTGCCGGCCGCGATGCGCCGTTTGCGCGCGGGGTTGATCAGCGAGGGCTTTTCGCGCTCCGCGGGCGTCATCGACTGGATGATCGCTTCGGTGCGGCGCAGCTCGCGCTCGCCCTGCTCCGCCTGTTCGTCGTCCAGCTTGCCGGCAACGCCCGGCAGCATATTGATTACGCTCGACAGCGGACCCATCTTTTTAAGCTGCTGCATCTGCGCGAGCATGTCGTTGAAATTAAATGTGTTCTGTCGCATCTTCTGCGCCATCTCGGCGGCCTGCTTCGCGTCAAAATCGCTCTGCGCCTTTTCAATCAGCGTCAGCACGTCGCCCATGCCGAGGATGCGCGACGCCATGCGGTCGGGATAAAACGGCTCGAGGTCGCCGAGCTTTTCACCCGTGCCGACGAATTTGACAGGCTTGCCGGTCACGGCGCGCACGGAGAGCGCCGCGCCGCCGCGCGTATCGCCGTCAAGCTTTGTGAGGATCACGCCGCTGATGCCGAGCGCCTCGTCGAACGCCGAGGCCACGTTGACCGCGTCCTGGCCGACCATCGCGTCGACAACGAGCAGGATCTCCTGCGGCGACACCTCGTCGCGAATCCGCTTCAGCTCGTCCATGAGCGCCTCGTCGATGTGCAGGCGGCCGGCCGTATCCAGGATCACAAGGTCGTTGCCATGGTCCTTCGCGTGCATGACCGCGCGCCGCGCGATCTCAACCGGGTCGCCCTGCCCCATATCGAACACCGGGACGCCGGCTTTTTCGCCGACCACCTTGAGCTGCTCGATGGCGGCCGGGCGGTACACGTCGCACGCGACAAGCAGCGGGCGTTTGCCCTGTTCGCGAAAATGCAGCGCCAGCTTGGCCGAATGCGTCGTTTTACCGGAACCCTGTAAGCCGCACATCATCACGATGGTCGGCGGCCTGCTTGAAAAATTCAGGCGCGCGCCCGTCTCGCCCATCAGATTTGTCAGCTCGTCGTTGACGATCTTGACGACCATCTGCGCCGGCGTGAGGCTTTCAAGCACCTCGTCCCCGACCGCTTTTTCCGTAACGGCGGCGACAAAATCCTTTGCGACCTTGTAGTTGACGTCGGCTTCCAAAAGCGCGAGGCGCACCTCGCGCATCGCTTCCTTGATATCGCTTTCTTTGAGCTTCCCCTTGTTGCGCATCTTTTTAAAGACCGCCGACAGCTTGCCGGACAACCCTTCAAACGCCACTGCGCCACCCCCTTTTGACCAAGAATTGATCGCGATCAGTCGTTGATCGTGCTTGCAATTTCGATGATCTCGTTTGTTTTATCTGTAATTTCACGGAACGTACCGAACCGGTCGTTGTAATTTCGGATATCGCGCGCATCGCGGATAATCAGATCCAACCCCTCCTGAATGCGGCGGAACCGCTTGGCCAGGCCGAGGCGCTCCTCCAAGCCGAGCAGGATTCCTTCGGCGCGCTTGATGGAATCGCGCACGCCCTGGCGGGTGATCTGGCTGTGTGCCGCGATCTCTGAAAGCGAGAGGTCTTCATTATAATACAATTCCACGACATCCCGCTGCTTTTCCGTCAGCATTTCGCCGTAAAAATCAAGCAGTACGGAAATTTCCAGATTCTTCGCCACGATCCTGCTCCTTTCTGTAAAGCGCATTGCTTTACACATTTCCCTTCTGTGTATTATACAGGGAGCGGCGCAAGATGTCAAGGTGTTTTTCTTTACATGACAAAATATTTTCTTTTTGTTCAAGATTCGATGACGCGCGGGTGTATAATAGAAAAAGGAATCCCCACATACCAACCGGCGCGCTGCCGGAGAAAGAAGGGAACCCGATGAATATCAAGGACAATCTGACACAGCTTATCGGCGATACGCCGCTGATGTACTTAAGCAATGTACAAAACGCGCGTGTCGCCGTCAAGCTGGAATACTTCAACCCCCTTGGCTCGGTCAAGGACCGCGCCGCTTTTGCAATGATTGCCGACGCTGAAAAGCGCGGCGCGCTTTCACCCGGCGCGCTTGTTGTCGAGCCGACCTCCGGCAATACCGGTATTGGGCTGGCGTTTGTCTGCGCTGCGCGCGGATACCGGCTTGTGCTGACCATGCCTGAAACCATGAGCGCCGAACGCAGGATGCTGCTCGCCGCGCTCGGCGCCGAGCTTGTTTTGACAAGCGGCGCCGAGGGGATGGCCGGCGCTGTCAAAAAAGCCGGGGAGATCGCCGCCGCGCACCCCGGCGCGTTTATGCCGCGCCAATTTGAGAACCCGGCCAATCCGGCCATCCACGAGGCGACGACCGCCCGCGAAATCCTGCGCGATACGGACGGCCGCGTCGATCTTTTTGTCGCGTCCTTCGGCACCGGCGGCACCGTCTCCGGTGTTGGGCGCGCGCTCAAGGCGGCCAATCCGGCCATCCGTGTCATCGGTGTCGAGCCGGCCGAATCGCCGCTTGTCACCGAGGGACGCGCAGGCAAGCACGGCATCCAGGGAATTGGAGCCAATTTTGTGCCGGAAAACCTCGACCGTTCCGTGATCGACGAGATCGTCACCGTTGCGACACAGGACGCCATTGAAGCCAGCCGCCGCGCCGCCAGGGACAGCGGCCTGCTTGTCGGCGTCAGCTCGGGCGCGGCTATCGCCGCCGCACGGCGATTGGCGCAGCGGCCTGAAAATGCCGGGAAGCTGATCGTCGCGCTCTGCCCGGACGGCGGCGAACGCTATCTTTCAACCGGACTTTATCAAACAAAGGAGGATGAGGCATGATGCCAGAGCTTGAAAAAGACACGATCCAGGAGACTGCCGCGGACGCGCAGGCCGCCGCGCCCACAGAAACGGATCAAACTCCACAGGAGCAGGGCGGCGGCTTGCTTGCAAAGGCGGTTCCCTCGGACGAGCTGGACCTGCCGCCGCGCCGCGCCCGTTTTGAAAACCGCACCGCGCGCGCACTTTATCGCGTTCATATCGCAGGACTTGTGCTCACATTCCTCTACCTGCTCTGTCAGGTGCTTTTGACCTTCCAAAGCTATTTCAACCAGAAACAGCAGATGCAGATGCTGCTTGAAGCCGGCCAGCAGTTCCAAAGCTCCGCTTCTCTGGAAGTATCTTTGTTCTATTCGCTCGTCGGCATCGCCCTTCCGCTGATCATGATGGCCGCCGTGTGTTTCCTGTTCCTGTTTTTTGCCGAGCTGATCGAACAGCTCTCCAAAAAAGAAGCGCCGCCGCTCTAAGAGCCTGTACAACATCTCAACGCGTCTGGATTGACGGATGGTTTTTTGGCTCGCAAGGCAAAAATCCGTGCCAGCCGCACAGCGTCTGTCACAGATTTTGCTGGCGAGAAGCCCTGCTCCTGAACAAGCTCCTGCGGACTGCGGGCCGCGCTTTTATGAGGGCTGCGGCCCAAGGACCAGGGCGCTGCCCTCGAAAAAAGGCAAGACCCACAAGGGGCCTTGCCTTTTTTCTCACCCGCCGCCTTTTTCAAAAGGCGGGCGAAAACTTTTGATCGCCGCGGCGTAAAAACCGATTATGAAGCGCCTGCGCCGCTGTTCGCGGCGCAGCCTGCAAAAAACCGGGGCCTGCGCCGCTGTTCGCGGCGCAGCCTGCAAAAAACCGGGGCCTTCCCCACTGTTCGCGGCGCAGCCTGTAAAAAAACTGGGGCCTTCCCCACTGTTCGCGGCGCAGCCGGCTAAAGTTTTTCGCCGAGGCCTTTTTTCAAAAAGGCCGGAGCCAGGTGAGAAGGTCGCTCCAGACCTGGCCGCGGTTGAGTTCCCCGAGGATTTCGTGGCGCGCTCCCTCATACAGCTTGATCTGCACATTCTCAAGCCCCGCTTTGCGGTACCTGCGGCAGACTGTCTGCGGCCCTTTTCCAAACTCGCCGACCGGATCCATAGCGCCGGACAGGAGCAAAACCGGCAGATCCTTACGCACGCTTTCAAAGCAAGCGGCCGAATTGCTTTCGCGCACCAGCATAAACAGGTCGTGAAAACCGGCGGCCGTAAATGTAAAGCCGCAGCGGGCGTCATCGGAATACCGCATGACGGAGGCTTCATCGCGCGAAAGCCACTCCCCGCCTGTGCGCACCGGCTGAAACCGGTCGTTATAATGGCCGAACACCAGCTTATGCAGACTGCGGTCGCGGTAAAGCGGACCGTTTTTGCGGATTGAGCGGCGCGCCGCCGCCAGCGCAAATCCAAGACGCGGATCGCCGCGCCCTGTACCGCAGAGCACAAGCCCCCCGAGCTGCTGCGAATATTTGGAGGCATAGATACGTGAAACAAACGAACCCATACTGTGCCCAAGCAGCACCGTGCGCAGACCGGGCGCCTCTGCATGGACAATCCGCGCAAATTTGTGCTGATCGTCGATCAGGCGTTTCCAGCCGTCCTGTTCAGCGAAGAAGCCCAAATGCTCCTCGTCAGGCGCCGAGCGTCCATGACCGAGCTGATCGATTCCACATGCCACATAGCCGTTCTGCGCGAGAAAACGCATCAGCTCATGATAACGCTCCATATGTTCCGACATACCATGAACAATTTGGACCGCGGCGCAAGCCTGCTCCGCCGGAATATAAATCCAGCCGAAAATCGTATTGCCCGTTGCGGAGCTTTTATATTCAATCTGTTTAACCGTAATATTCATATGCATCCTCCGATCTTTTGAAGGTTCATACGATCGTATTCACAATATCCTTGTGGTATTCCCGGTCGACAACCTCATGCAGCTCGCCTTTTTCCGTAACAGTAAAAAATGTCACGTTGCGCAGCGTTTTCCACATCCGGACAAGAATCGAATTTTCATCGTTCGGCATGCCAGTAATCGCGTTGATCACCCTGTTATTGCGGATAAAATGTGTGATTGCGCTCTGCGGATTATCGGAAAATTCAACCGTCATCTGCGCTCCATACTCCTTGGCGACGCCGAACAGATGCTCCAACGCAGCAGGGTTTGTACAGACGCCATCCCGCATTACGCTGAGCACAAGAAGGTTTGTTTTTGACAAATCGGCGATCACGCGCGCGGCCTTAATGATGCGTTCACACGCGAACTGATCGGTTACGAGGACAAGCGTATGATAAATGGACGGCTGCTGCTGTTTCATAGCGGTCTCCTTTAAAGCGTTGCAATTTTTGCGGCGTGCGGCCGCGGCCATTTCCATAGATACAGTATACACCAAAATTGTAAACAAATTATGATTTCTCGGCTGTTTTTTCAGATTTTAAAAGGCGTTCGCCGGCAAATTCATAAAGACCGGTCCCAGCGCCGCACACGGCGCTGGGACCGGTCCTATGCAGGGAGAGGATATCAGCCGAAAAAGCGGTTGAAAAAGTCCTCCATATCGTTATAATATTGATCCTCAGACGGCTGTTGTTCCTGCTGCGGAACCTGCTGAGTCTGCGGCTGCTGCGCAGTGGTATCGCCCATATCTTCCATCAGCGCGACTGTGATATTGAAGAAGCGGCCTTCGCCATTTGGACGCTGGCTTGGACGGTAAACCTCCAGTTCAACTGTATCGCCCGGTTTTTTACCCTCGATCACCTCTGACAAATCACTGGTGCCGGCAATTTCTGTGCCGTCCACCTTGGTGATGATATCGCCGGGCACGACGCCCTTGCTGGAGATGTCGGAACCTTCCTCAGTCGACTGGACCAGCAGCCCTGTGGGCACGTGGTTGAGACGCGCAAGAACCTCGTCAACCTCGATCGCATAGATGCCAAGCCGCACACGGCCGGTCACACGGCCATAAGCAATCAGATCGTCAACGATCTCCTTGGCCTGGTTGGACGGAATCGCAAAGCCCATGCCCTCCGCGCCGGTCGCGGCGACCTTGGCGGAATTGATGCCGATGACCTGTCCATACTCGTTGACGAGCGCGCCGCCGGAGTTACCGGGATTGATCGCCGCATCCGTCTGAATCAAATTGGTATAGTGCGTGACAGCCGTACCGTTCTGACCGCCGGCAGTCACCTCGCGGTTGAGGCCTGAAACAATCCCCTGCGTCGCGCTGCCGACAAATGCCATCGACTGCGGATTGCCGATCGCAAGGACCTTTTCACCCATCTTCACCTGATCGGAATTGCCGAACACCGCGGCGGTCAGGCCGGCCGCGTCGATTTTAATGACGGCCAGGTCTGTCTGCGTATCGCTGCCGACAACACGGCCCTCATACGACGTTCCATCGCTGAGCTGAACGGTGATGCCCTTGGCGCCTTCAATTACATGGGCGTTTGTCACAATGTATCCATCCTCGCGGATAATGATGCCGCTGCCCATACCCTCGGCCTGGTAATTCTGATAGTTGACATATGTGGTAATCGCCACAACGGAGGGCGAAACCTTTTCAATGATCTGCTCGCTTGTCAGCTTGCCGTCGGGCAGTATTTCCTCGGCCGTCTCGGGCTTATTCTGAATTGTGATGCCGGGCAGGTTGTCCGCCGGAACCTGGAGCGTCGGCTCATCCGCCGCCGGAGCGGACGGCGCGGGCACCCGGCTCAGGGTGCTGTAAATACCGATCCCCGCAAAGGAAACAAGCGAAACGACCAGCACGGAACCCAGGATGATGCCAAACACCATCAGGCCGCGGCGGCGCTTCGGCTTGGCAGCGCCCGCCGCTTGTTCATATTCTGAAAAATTCCACTGATACGGCGTCTTTCCGTGCACGTCACGTCCGTCACGGCTCTGCCAACCGTCGCTGGCCGAATACTGCTGCGGCGGCTGGGATGTCGGCGGAGACTGGCCGCCCGCTTCGGAATAATAAGGCGGACGGTAATCGCCAGTTCCTTCCTGCGGCGGCACATTCCAGACATGTCCGCCTGGCCCTGCATTGGCGTCGTGCGCGCCATTGTCCTGCCGGTTTTGCTCGTCCGGCGCGTTTTGATTCGGATTATAATTATCATTCATAGATCGTCAGACCTTTCCGGATTGTTTTTGATGCATCTTTTTGTTTTCTGACGTTAGTATACCGGAAAAATGTTAAGATAAAATAGACGCGGTTTGAAAAGATTACTGAAAACCGTTGAAGCGATTGTGAATAAGCTTTTACATTTTTCCACTGCTGGCGGCAATCGCCTGCTGCGCCTTCTTTCCCTTCTGCGGCTTTGGAATCGAGAAAACAAATTCACAGTATTCCCCTTCGACCGAACGCACAACGATGTCTCCGCCGTGCAGGTTGACAATGGAGCGCACGATATGAAGCCCAAGTCCCGCGCCGCCCTTTTCACGGCTGCGCGATTTATCCGTTTTATAAAAGCGGTCGAAAATGTGCGGGATCTCATCCTTGGCGATCCCATCGCCACTGTTTTTAATGCCCACATAGGTATATGCGTCGTCGGCTCGGTAGCTGACCTCGATATAGCCGTGTTCGTTGCAGAACTTGACGGCGTTTTCGATCAGGTTATAGACCACCTGGTGGATGAGGTCCGGATCGGCCTCGACCATGACCTTGCCGTTATCAAGGCCACGCACCTCGATACCCTTTTCCTCAAGCGGCTTTTCAAAGGTAAACACCGTGCGGATGACCGTTTCATTGACATCGAACAGGTCGGGCTTGATCTGTAGCTCGCCCGCTTCGATGCGCGCGATATTGAGCATCGAGCGCACCAGCCGCGAAAGGCGCTTGACCTCGTCGGAAACGATGCGCAGGTAATCGTCGCGCTTTTCGGGCGGTATGGTTCCGTCGAGAATGCCGTCGATAAAGCCGGCGATCGTGGTCATCGGCGTGCGCAGCTCATGTGAGACATTGGCCGTAAATGACCGGCGCGTCACCTCGGTGGTCGCCAGGGAGGTCGCCATATTGTTAAACGAAATCGCCAGCTTCCCAATCTCATCGTAGCTCTCCACAGGAACGCGCACGGTGAAATCACCCTTTGAAAACGCCTGCGTGGCCGCGACCATTTTGCGCAGGGGCCGCACCAGATCGGCTGTGATAAAATAAACGGCCGCAAACGCAAGAATCAGAACAGCCAGGGAGCTTACGACAAACATCTTGAGAATTTCCGACAAAAACACCATCAGCGTGTCGGCGGGAGCAGACGCGAAAATGACGGCCGCCGGGACGCCCTCCTCCGTTGAAACGGGAATCCCCACGGTGTAATGCTTTTCGTTGTACAGACCGCCCATCCTTCCAAGCTCCTGATACTCCCCCTTGGAAACAGCCGCTTCAATGATCTTTCTGGGGATGGCGATATCGTTATAGCCGCCGTCCGTCCCGCTGGTCAGCAGCTTGATCGAGCCGTCGATCCCCACAAGATAAACGTCCGCCTCGATCGCATCGGCCACGATCCGGTATCGCGGCAGCACCTTGGCCACTGTGACGCCCTGATACCGGTTCTCGCGAAAATCGGAATAGGTCAGCTCCGCCGCCTGCTGCGCGTTGTGCTCCAGCAGGCGGAAACGGTCCTGCTTAAAATACTGCGTCGCAAATGCAAGCAGCACCGCGCCGAGAATTGTGATGCTGAGCAGGATAATCGCCGCCACTGTGATAAAATGTTTACTAAATAAGGTTTTCTGCATGGAACGCTTCCTCTCCGGACGGCCGGCGGTCAACCGCCTTTTCGGAAAGCGCCCGATAACGAACCGGGTTCGTTATCGGGCCGCCGTCCTGATTTTGAGCTGTCTGAACAGTCTTTCAGGCAAGCCCTATTCCTTCACTTCAAATTTATATCCGACGCCCCAGACCGTTTTGAGCGTCCACTGATCGGACACGCCCTCGAGTTTTTCACGAAGGCGTTTGATGTGTACATCGACGGTACGGCTGTCGCCGTAGTACTCGAACCCCCACACCTCGTCAAGAAGCTGGTCGCGCGTGTAGACGCGGTTTGGATTGCTGGCCAGATGATAAAGCAGCTCAAGCTCCTTGGGCGGCGTGTCTACGACGCGGCCGTCGACCTTCAGCTCATACTTTGTCATATTGACGACGAGCTTGTCATAGGCGACCTCCTTGACGTCGTTTTCCGCCGAGGACTTGCTCGCGCGGCGCATGATCGCCTTGACGCGCGCGACAATCTCCTTGGGGTCGAAGGGCTTTACAACATAATCATCGGAGCCAAGCTCCAGGCCGAGCACCTTGTCGAACGTTTCGCCCTTTGCCGTAATCATAATGATCGGGCAGTCCGATTTCTTGCGGATTTCACGGCAGACCTGCCATCCGTCAAGCTTTGGCATCATGATGTCGAGCAAAATCAGATCCGGCGCTTCAGCGGTAAATTTGGCGAGCGCCTCCTCGCCGTCATTTGCAATTGAAACCGTATAGCCATCCTTTTCAAGATAAAGACGCAGCAGCTCGCAAATATTGCGGTCATCGTCACAGACCAGGATTTTTCCGATTGACACGGCGCTTCCCCCTCGTTGTTGCCGGGCCGCGCGCCAAAAAGCGGCGCCCCTTCCTGATTTTACCGGCAGCCCGCCTTACAGCACGGCTGTCCAAAGCTCCTTTTTATATCCTACCACGATTATACAATAAAATCACCTCTTTTGGTGAATATTTTTTGAACGGGACATGCACGCGCCGTTAATTGCGCGCGCTTGCCGCTTGAGAGATTTTGGTGTATAATGGGACCGGTCGTGCGGCCGTCAATCACCGTTTTCGGCTTGTTCCCCGGCGAGGGAACCATAGCGTCCTGTTATTTTCAGCCGCAGTGTGCCATCAATATACGCCATCCGGCGTTTTGGAGGGTCAAAATCCATGAAGCTTGGCATCGTCGGGCTGCCCAACGTCGGCAAGTCCACCCTATTCAACGCCATTACCAACGCGGGCGCGCAGTCCGCGAACTATCCGTTCTGCACCATCGAGCCGAATGTCGGCATGGTCGCTGTCCCGGACAGCCGCCTTGACGCGCTCGCCAAACTGTACGATCCAGATAAATTCACGCCCGCTGTTATCGAGTTTGTCGATATCGCGGGGCTTGTGCGCGGCGCGTCCAAGGGCGAGGGGTTGGGCAACAAGTTCCTTTCACACATCCGCGAGGTCGATGCGGTCGTCCACGTCGTGCGCTGCTTTGAGGACGGCGAAATCGTCCATGTCGACGGAGAGATCGGCCCGCGCCGCGATATCGAAACGATCGGGCTTGAACTTATTTTCTCCGATATCGATATTGTCGACCGCAAGATCGACCGTTCGCTCAAGGCCGCCAAGGGCGGGGATAAGGCGCTTGCCGCGCAGGCGGATACGCTGCGCCGCCTTAAGGCGCATCTGGAGGAGGGAAAGCCGGCGCGCAGCTTTGATTGCGACGGGGAGGAGCGCGCCGCGCTCGACGATATGCCCCTTCTTTCGGCCAAACCGGTCATCTATGCCGCAAATATGAGTGAATTTGATTTTACATCTGGTATAAAATCGAATAAATTCTACAACGAAGTCGAAGAAATCGCTGCGTCTGAGCACGCCGAGGTGCTGCCGATCTGCGCAAAGATCGAGGAGGAGATCACCGATATGCCGCCCGAGGACAAGCTTTTGTTCCTTGAAGAAATGGGGCTGCATGAATCGGGGCTCGACCGTCTGATCAAAAAGAGCTATGATCTGCTCGGGCTGATCTCCTATCTGACCGCCGGCAAGCAGGAGGTACGCGCCTGGACCATCACAAAGGGGACCAAAGCGCCGCAGGCCGCGGGCAAGATTCATTCCGACTTCGAAAAGGGCTTTATCCGCGCTGAAATCGTCTCATTTGACGAGCTGATGGCGTGCGGTTCGATGGCCGCCGCCAAGGAAAAGGGGCTTGTTCGTTCGGAGGGCAAGGACTATGTCATGCAGGACGGCGACGTCGTCCTGTTCCGGTTTAATGTTTAGTATGCCGCGCGCCTTTGGCGCGCTGCTGCTCTGTATAGCCCTTTTGACAGGCTGCACGGCACAGGATGGCGGTGCGGCTGCGGTTTCGTCCGCGCCGTCCGGATCAAGCGAGCCGCCGGCATCGAGCGCGGCCAGTTCCCTCCCCACATCTTCCGGGACCGCTTCCGCCGGAGAAAAGGATTTATTTTTGCCCGAAGCGACAAACGACCGGTTCACGACGGTCATCGGCCTGCCCGGTACGAATGACGGCAGCGCGGAAGTACCACCGCCGAAAAACGGGCTGCCCCTTCCGGAAAGCGCCGGCGCGCAGGGCAGCGTCAATGCGCGCGCGGCCGATCGCTATCCGGTCGGTACGGCGCAGATTGAGCTGATCGTTACAAACAATTCGAAAAGCGATTTGCTTTACACCCATGTGTTTGACATCCGCCGTCTGGAAGACGGGCAGGTCATCCCACTGACGCCGCGCACAACCGTTTTACAGCCGGATGAATCGCTGATCCTGCCCGCCGGTGAAACGGTCACAATTCAGGTCCCGCTCGACATCTATGAGGAGTCGCTCCCAGCCGGGACATACATGGCTGCACAGCTTGCCTGCTTTACAGATACAAACGGCCAGGCGCTCGCCTGCACCGGCATCGAAGCCTCCTTTGAACTTTTCCCGCTATTTTGAAACTTACCTTTTTTGAAAAAAAGGTAAGCCAAAAAACTTTAATCGGCTGCGCCGCGAACAGCGGGGCGGGCGCTGCGTAATCTGGTTTTACGCCGCGTCGGTCAAAAGTTTTCGCCCGCCTTTTTTAAAAGGCGGCGGGTGAGAAGAAAGGCAAGGTCCCTCGCGGGTCTTGCCTTTCTTCGAGGGCAGCGCCCTTACCTCGGGCCGCAGCCCTCATAAAAACGCGGCCCGCAGGCCGCAAGAATCCTGCTGGGGCGCTCCGCCTGCCCCAAGCAAAATCCGTGACAAACGCCATGCGGCTGGACGCGGATTTTGCAGGCGCCTGCTTCCCGCTTTTTTAAAAAACCCCGGCAAAAAACTTTGGTCGGCTGCGCCGCGAACAGTGGGATGGCCGATTCGCTTTTACAGGCCGCGCCGCCGTCCACGGTCTGCCCATCCGCCGCATATAGTCCCATTTAATGACCAGTTGGTTGCGCGCATCATTCCACTTTCAGTATCGTGGGCCGCTTTCGTTGCTGTGCGCCTTTTTGCATGCTACTTTGGAGATAAGAGGGGCTTTGCCCAAAAAAGTAAAAGCTGTCCAAGCATGCAAAGGGGGATTTTATGTATTTTACCGAGTGGTCCGAGGAATACCGCACAGCAGCCGACGCCCTTTCCAGGCGTCTCGCAGAGCTGCGCGCGCTTCTTAAAACGGCGCGTGGAGAGGAAGCGTTTTCGCTTCAGCGGCGTATTGAAACGATGCGCGCCGAGCTGACCGAGCTGCGCGCTGTACGCGCTTATCTGCTTCATTATTATGAGCCGGATGAAAGGGGAAGCCGCCATGTCTGAACGGTCCATGGAAGGCTTTTTTTATGCGGACTTCGCAGGTTCGCTGTGGTGCGGCTCAGGCGGCGACAACTCAGCCGTGCGCGCGCGGTACGCGCGCTTTGCGCGCAGCGCGGTGCGCTGCCTTCCAAAGCGGCAGCGGTCTGTTGTTGAGCTTTATTTTTTTAAGGGGAAAAGCCGCAGTGCCATCGCGCGGCAGCTTGGCATCCATCCATCGACCGTCAGCCGCCGGCTGGCTGCCGCGCGGCGCACAATGCAGGACATGGCGGCGGTCTGTATGGACGCCGGTTTGTTCCTTGCCTGATGCGGGCGGACAAATTTCTCCTGTTGATTGACAATTGATACTGCCTGTTATAAAATTATCATAATAAGCTGTTCGTTCAATAAACCGACAGGGGGAAATGCAATTGGAACAGAAAATCAAAGAAGCCGCTGAAAAATTCGCAGCGCTTGTGCAGATGCAGCTCGAGCGCAACGAACGGATTAAAGCCGAAAAGGAATTTACAGATTACAAAAGTCTTGACAAGATCATCGTTGGCGTCTGCGGCGGCGACGGCATCGGTCCCATCATCACAAATGAAGCGGCGCGCGTGCTGCAGCATCTGCTTGCCGACGACGTAAAAAGCGGCAGGATCGAATTTTGCACGATTGACGGTCTGACGATCGAAAACCGCGCGGCCCAACACAAGGCTATTCCTGACGACGTGCTCGCCGAGCTGAAAAAGTGCCATGTAATTTTAAAGGGTCCCACCACAACGCCGCGCGCCGGCGATCCCTGGCCGAATGTCGAATCAGCCAATGTGGCCATGCGCAAGGAGCTTGACCTGTTTGCAAACGTGCGTCCTGTCAAGGTGCCGGGCGAAGGCATCGACTGGACTTTCTTCCGTGAAAACACCGAAGGCGGCTATGCGGTCGGTTCGCGCGGAATCAATATCGACGACGAGCTGGCGTTCGATTTTGTCGTCACCACGACCGAAGGCACTGAGCGAATCGCACGCCTGGCATATGATTATGCACGCAAAAACCATAAAAACCGCGTTTCGATCATCACAAAGGCCAACATCATTAAGACAACCGACGGCAAATTTCTTAAGCTCTGTCAACAGATCGGCAAGGAATATCCCGAGATCACGACAGACGACTGGTACATTGATATTACGACGGCCAAGCTGATCGACCAAAAGCGCCGCCGTGATTTCCAGGTGTTTGTGCTTCCGAATCTGTACGGCGATATTATTACAGACGAAGCGGCAGAATTCCAGGGCGGCGTCGGCACGGCCGGCAGCGCCAACATCGGCAAACGCTACGCGATGTTTGAGGCGATTCACGGTTCGGCGCCCCGGATGATTTCAGAGGGGCGCGGCAAATATGCCGATCCCTGTTCCATGCTGCGCGCTTCCGTGCTGCTACTCAGCCATATCGGGTATCAGGAACAGGCCGATAAGCTCGAGCGGGCGCTCGATATCTGTATGTATGAGGAAAAGAAGCTGACTGTCACAGGCCGCGATACCGGCTGCACCTGTGAGGAATTTGGTAATTATGTTATGGACACGGTCGCGCGTCTGTAAGAAGCGGCTGCGTTTTTTGCGTGGTCCGATGCGGGCGGGTCTTGAAATATACCGCCAGGACGCGAAAGGAAGGTGGTTCTGATTGCCTAAGCGTGAAGGCGTTTCATTGTCTGTTATCAAGCGGCTGCCGCGATATTACCGCTTTCTTGGAGAGCTGTTAAACCGCGGCGTTACCCGTATTTCCTCTCGGGAGCTTGCCCAGATGATGCAGCTCACCGCGTCCCAGATTCGCCAGGATTTAAACTGTTTCGGCGGGTTTGGACAGCAGGGTTACGGCTATAACGTGGCTGCGCTGCATAAGGAGATCGGCAACATTATGGGGCTTGACCGCCACATGCCGATGGTTTTGATCGGCGCAGGCAACCTTGGACGCACCATTGCGCGCCATATGGATTTTGACAGCAGCGGCTTTCGGCTGATCGGAATTTTTGACAACAGTGTGCATATTGTCGGCCAGACGATCCGCGATCTTGTCGTCCGCGACGCGGCGGAGCTTGAAGATTTCTGCCGTGCGCACACGCCGCGCGCCGCTGTTCTGTGCATACCCAAGGAGGTTGCCTTTGAGACGACACAGCGCTTGATGGAGCTTGGCGTCAATTGCTTCTGGAACTTTTCCCACTACGATCTGTCGCTTGATTTCGAAGGCGTGATCGTTGAAAACGTTCATCTGGGCGACAGCCTCATGACATTGTCCTACCAGATTAATGAAGCGTATCCTAAGACAGAAAATCAAAAATAATATGAAAGCAGCGGGACCGGATATGATTCCGGTCCCGCTGCTTTTACAGGGATTGTGAAAGCGCGGCATAATGTTCAGCGGAGTGTCTGTTCGCATCCATCTCCTGTGCGGTGAGCGGGCGGCACGTCCGCGCGGGGCTGCCAAGCGCAAGCATACCGTCGGGAATGACGGCGCCCTGTGTGACAAGCGCGCCCGCGCCGACTATACAGCCGCATCCGATTTTCGCGCCGTTGAGAATAATCGCGCCCATGCCAATCAGCGTGCCGTCCCCGATTTGGCAGCCATGCACAATCGCTCCGTGACCTACGGTGACGCCGCTGCCGATCACGGCCGGGAAACCGCTGTCCGCATGGATAACAGCGCAGTCTTGAATATTTGTGCCGGCGCCGATCTCAATGTGCTCGACATCGCCGCGCACAACGGCGTTATACCAAACGGACGCCTGTTCCCCAAGCGCCACATCCCCCAAAACGACCGCGCCCGGCGCGACATGCGCCGTTGGAGCGATCCGGGGTGTTTTCTGTTTTTTTTCCATTCGTGTCCCTCAATAATTGGACATGCCGTGCAGCGATTCGTCGTTCTCAATCCATTCCGACGAAACATCCAGGACCCTGTAATGATCCTTGTCGTCGCGCACAATCACCGTCGCTATTCCGGCGTTGATAATCAGGCGTGTGCACATGGAGCAGGGGCAGGCATTTTTCACATAGCTTCCGTCTGAAACCTCGCGTCCAACGAGATAAAGGGTCGCGCCGAGCATCTCGCTGCGCGCGGCATGGATGATCGCGTTCATTTCAGCGTGCACGGAACGGCACAGCTCATACCGCTCCCCGCGCGGGACCTTGAGCCGCTCGCGCGTGCAATAGCCCAGATCGGAGCAATTCTCGCGGCCGCGCGGCGCTCCGACGTAGCCGGTTGAAACAATCTGATCGTTGTTGACAATAATCGCGCCGAAATTTCGGCGCAGGCAGGTCCCCCGCTCCGCGACGGTTTCAGCAATATCGAGGTAATAATTGATTTTATCCCGTCTTGTCATCTTTCTCCACATCCTTTATAATAAACAAATGATCTTTTACTGTTTTTCCTATTTTACGCTGTTTTCATGTATGGCGCAACTGTTTTTTTACGGCGTCTCATGTAGAAAGGGGACCGACGCGATGGACAACCTGACCAATATCGGCGTGATCCGCGATGTGCTCGGGCGGCATGGATTTACATTTTCCAAGGCTCTTGGGCAAAATTTTCTGATCAATCCAACCGTCTGCCCGCGCATGGCCGAGCAAGGCGGCGCACGGCCGGGCGTCGGCGTGCTGGAGATCGGCGCGGGCGTCGGCGTGCTGACCGCCGAGCTTGCGCGCCGCGCCGACCGTGTCGTCTGCGTGGAAATTGACGCGCGCCTTCTCCCGGTCCTTGCGGAAACGCTCGCCGGTTTTGACAATATAAAGATTATCAACGCCGACGTTTTGCAGGTGGATCTGCATGCGTTGATCGCTGAACAGTTTGCCGGGCTGGATATCGTCGTCTGCGCGAACCTGCCGTATTACATCACATCGCCGGTCGTCATGGCGCTGCTTGAACAGCGTCTTCCCGTCCAATCGGTCACGGTTATGGTCCAAAAAGAAGCCGCGCAGCGCCTTTGCGCGCAGCCCGGCACGCGCGGCGTGGGCGCTGTGTCCATAGCGGTGCGCTACTTCAGCGAGCCGCATATGCTTTTTGCAGTTTCACGCGGTTCGTTTCTTCCCTCTCCGGATGTCGATTCTGCTGTGATCCGCCTGGATATCCGCAGCGCGCCGGCTGTCGACGCGGGCGAACCCGCCGTTTTTTTCAAAGTGGTGCGCGCTGCCTTTTCCATGCGCCGCAAAACGCTGCTCAACTGCCTTTCAAGCGGCCTTGGCCTGTCCAAAGGCAATACGTCCGCGCTGCTCGCGCGCGCCGGCGTGCCGTCCGGCGCGCGTGCCGAACAGCTCTCCATGGAGCAGTTTGCCGCCATTGCGCGCGCCGTGCAGGCGCACTGACGTCGCCAAAGCCGGGGCGCCGGTTCTGATTTCAGCCGCCGGCGGTGCGTATTGACCCTTGTCCGCCGAAGGCAAAGATGCTATAATATACACAGGCAAACGGCAAAGCCGTTTGCAGCCGCCGGGCGGCTGCAAACTAAAAAACCAGCGGACTGTGCATATTGCGCCACAGCCTGAACCAGATTATGCGGGTTCATTGCCGCTGCGCTATTATAAATACAGACAGGATTGCGGCGCGGGCGGCCTGCTTCGTCAGCGGGCCGCTTCTTTCTGTGCAAGGCATAACGGGCGAAGATTTGTCAATGCTAAAATCGTTACCAGTTCGATAGGGAGTGAAACGATTTGAAAAAGCTTGATAACAACCAGCCGGATACGCCTCAGGGCACCCCTGACGAGTTTGAAACCGGCTCGCCTGAGCAGACCGATCAAATCATTCAGATCGGCGGCGTCACCGCCAGCAAGGGCAAGCATGTGATCCATTGTCTGACGATCATCGGTCAGATCGAGGGGCACTATATTTTACCCGCACAGAACAAGACGACCAAATATGAGCATGTGATCCCGCAGCTTCTCGCGGTGGAGCAGGACCCTGAAATTGAAGGGCTTGTCGTCATTCTCAACACTGTCGGCGGCGATGTCGAGGCGGGGCTTGCAATCGCGGAGCTGCTCTCCGGGATGCGCAAGCCGACCGTTTCGCTTGTGCTCGGCGGCGGCCATTCCATCGGCGTACCGCTCGCCGTATCGGCGCGGCGCAGCTTTATTGTGCCGTCCGCCACGATGACCGTCCATCCGGTGCGTATGAACGGTCTTGTGCTCGGCGTGCCGCAGACGCTCTCCTATTTTGACCGGATGCAGGAGCGCATCGTCAAATTTGTAACGGATAACTCGCGTATTTCGCCCGAACGCTTCCGCCAGCTCATGATGAACAAGGATGAGCTGGTCATGGACGTCGGCACCGTGCTTGACGGCCAGGCGGCTGTGGACGAAGGGCTGATCGATTCGCTCGGCGGCGTGTCCGATGTCATTGCGGCGCTTTATGAGATGATCGAGGGTGATGTCAAATGATCCTGCATACAATCATTCCGCCCGAGCAGATCTTTCCCGGCGATGCGCCCCGGGGCGGCGAATGTCGCCGTATGCATAACAATTTTATACAGGGCGTAAATATGAATGGAGTATTTACTATTTCGCGGCTGATCTCCACCGATCCAAAAATGTATCTTGATCCGCGCTATGCCCCCGGGGGGCGTATTGCAAAACAGGAATAACGGGACGCCCGCGGCGCCCCATACATAAGGAGTCCAATTATGAGTGTTTTTGAAGCGTTTTTTCAGGGGTTGATTCAGGGACTGACGGAATTTCTGCCTGTTTCCAGTTCAGGACATCTCTCCCTGTTTCAGTATTTCACCGGCAACAACAGCGAAACAGGCTTTGTCTTTTCCATCCTGCTGCACGCCGGTACGCTGATCGCTGTATGTATCGTATTCTGGCGGACGATCGTCAGCCTGATCGCCGAAGCGTTTTCTCTGATCGGCGATCTTTTTTCACGCCGCTTCTCCACACGCGATATGCGTCCCGAGCGGCGTATGCTTCTGTTTTTGCTGTTGTCTGTCTGCCCATTGTTTTTGATGGTGCTCATCAAGGATCGCATCTCCGCGTTTTCCACGGACAATGACGTCACCGTGGAGGGACTCTGTTTCCTGTTCACCGGCATCCTGCTGACCTGGGCCTCGCGTCACGACCGCGGACGCAAGGATGCTTCCAATATGAAGGCGAAGGATGCGGTTGCTGTTGGCGTGGCCCAGGTTGTGGCGACAATGCCGGGCATTTCGCGTTCAGGCTCGACCATCTGTACCGGTATGCTGTGGGGACTGCGCCGTGAATTCGCTGTGTCTTATTCGTTTATTCTCGGCATTCCCGCCGTGCTCGGCGCGATCGTGCTCGAAATCCCTGACGCCGTTTCCGAAGGGACGACGCTCCCGCTGCCTGTGATCCTGACCGGCTTGATCAGCTCTGCGGTATTCGGCGTGCTGGCCATCAAACTGGTCCAATGGGTCGTCAAGGGCAATAAGCTGCGTTATTTCGGCTGGTATACGCTTGCTCTCGGCACGGTTGTACTCATCATTGGAACAATTGACAATTTTACCGGCCATGCGATTCAGCAGTTTTTAATTGGCTGAGTCAAAACCGGCTTCTACCCTTTGGCTGTCGGCAAAATGCCTGAGCTTGCCAACAGTCCGTGTTTTGAGGAGGTTATCATGGCAACAAAACCAAAATCAGGTTCGCGTGGCAAAGGCGGCAGCGCCGCTGCGCGCAAGCGCAATGCCGCTCAAAAGCGCGCTAAACGCCAGATGCAGGCTGTAATCCTGTTTGCAGTCGGCGTGCTGGTCGGCGCGTTGACGCTCGTTTCTGGCGCAAGCGCCTGGAATTGGCTTCACAACGCCCTGTTTGGTCTGTTCGGCTGGGGCGCGATCTTTGTGTGCGTCCTGCTGATCTACATAGCGGCATTGCTTACGATGGACAAGCCTGTCAAGGGACGCGCCTGGATGGGCGGATTTTTAATTCTTTTTTTCTGCGCGTCGCTTCAAATCTTTGTGATGGGTATGCCGCAGTCCGCTGATGAAAACATCCTTGAAATGCTTGTTGAATGTATTGTGGCGGGCATCGACGTCAAAAGCGGCGGCCTGGTCGGAGCGCTGGTTGGCGTGCCACTGCTCAAGTTCTGCGGCAAGCTCGGCGCGGGTATTATCATCGTGCTTCTGATCTTCGTGTTCCTGATGCTGACGACCGGCGGCACGCTGATCGGCATCGTCCAGGCGGCGCATAAGCCCGTGCAGAAGATCGGCGAGACGTACGCCGACCAGATGGAGCGCCAGGAGCAGCGGCGCGCCGCCCGCGCGGCCGCGCCGCCAAAGCCTGCGCGCCAGCGCAGGCAGGCGCGCATCGATATTCCGCTTGAGGGCGAAAACCGCACGGGCGCCGCGCTGGCTCCGGCCACGCCGGAGCCGTCCGCCGAGGCGGACTCGGAGCCGCAGGCTCCGGCAGCGGCGGCGCGTGCGGATGCTCCGCACCATCCAAAGCCGTCGATTGATATCCCGCTTGACGAGCCGTTCGACCCGGCCCAGGAATCCGGATTTTCCCTGATGCCGGCCGACGAGGCGATGCAGTTTGTCGCCGCTCCTGAGCCGTCGATCGACGAGCTTGTGACAAAGGCTGCGACCGATACGGGGCGTTTTTCCTTCTCCGCTGAAGAAACGCCCTCCTTCGACAGCTTCACCATGCCAAAGGAGCCGCACAGCGGCGCCGTGTCCGGTACGGTCATCAATCTGCCGCCGATTCTCGACGATCCACCGGATAAACCTGACGTCATGCCTGAGGAGCCGGCCCCGGATGCTGCTCTATGGGACGAGCCGGGGCAGGAACAGGCGCATGTCCCGGACCCTCCCGCCGAACCGGAGCCGCAGCCCGTACCGCCGGCCTATCGCAAGCCGCCGCTCTCCCTGCTTCATGAGGCGCGCCGTACAAGCGAATCGGATGTCACAGAGGAGATGAAGGCGAATGCGCAGCGTCTCGTCGACACGCTCGCGTCATTCGGCGTGCAGACGCGCATCGTCGATATCTCACGCGGCCCGGCGGTCACACGGTATGAGCTTCAGCCGTCAGCCGGAGTCAAAATCAGCCGGATTACCGGGCTTGCCGACGACATCGCCCTCAACCTCGCCTCGGCGGGCGTGCGCATCGAAGCGCCGATTCCCAATAAGGCCGCCGTCGGCATCGAGGTGCCCAATAAGGTCGTGAGCGCCGTTTCCATCCGTGAAATCCTTGACGCGCGCGAATTTTCCGAAGCGAAAAGCAAGCTGTCTGTTGCACTCGGACGCGATATCGCAGGCAATGTCACGGTTGCCGACATCGGAAAAATGCCGCACCTGCTGATCGCCGGCTCGACCGGCTCCGGAAAATCGGTGTGCATCAATTCCATCATTATTTCCCTGCTCTTTAATTCGACGCCGGACGAGGTCCGTTTTCTGATGATCGATCCAAAAGTCGTCGAGCTTGGCGTTTATAACGGCATCCCGCAATTGCTCGTTCCGGTTGTGACCGATCCGAAAAAAGCCGCCGGCGCGCTGTCATGGGCTGTTACCGAGATGCTCAAGCGTTATAAGCTGTTTGCCGATAACTCCGTGCGCGACTTGAAATCGTTTAACCACCTTGCCGAACGTACTGAAGGTATGGAAAAAATGCCCCAGGTCGTCATCATCATCGACGAGCTGGCCGATTTGATGATGGCGGCGCCGAACGAAATTGAGGATTATATCTGCCGTCTGGCGCAGATGGCGCGCGCAGCCGGGATGCATCTGATTATCGCGACGCAGCGCCCCTCCGTCGACGTCATCACCGGCGTCATCAAGGCAAATATCCCTTCTCGCATCGCCTTTGCCGTGTCCTCGCAGGTCGACTCGCGCACCATTCTCGATATGGGCGGCGCGGAAAAGCTGCTTGGCCGGGGCGATATGCTGTTCAGCCCGGTCGGCGCTCCCAAACCGATCCGCGTGCAGGGCTGCTTTGTCACCGACGAGGAGATTGAAAGCGTCGTATCGTTTATCAAGAACGATTCGTCCGCCGCATATGACGAATCAATCGTGCAGGAAATCGACAGCCATGTTGTCGCTGGAAAAGGCTCCAAGGGTGGCGGCGCGGCCTCTGAAAACGCGGATGCCGACAGCGGCGAGGATGAAATGCTCATGCCCGCGATTGAATGCGTCGTGGAAGCCGGCATGGCGTCGACTTCGCTTTTGCAGCGGCGTCTCAAGCTCGGCTATGCGCGCGCCGCGCGGATTGTCGACGAGATGGAATCGCGCGGCATCGTCGGCCCGTTCGAGGGCAGCAAGCCGCGTCAGGTGCTTATTTCTCCGGAACGCTGGGCTGAAATGAAGCTGAACCGCCAGGAATAATTCCGACCATATACAGGCAGGGCCGCCGCATACGCGGCGGCCGTTTTTTAAGGAGGACGTTTATGTTTTTACCCCTGACGCCGCAGGAAATGCAGGCGCGCGGTTGGGAGCGGCCCGATTTCATCTGTGTAACCGGCGATGCATATGTCGATCATCCAAGCTTTGGGATTGCCATCGTATCGCGCCTGCTGGAATCGCTCGGCTATCGGGTCGCCATGATCGCACAGCCTGTTACAGACAGCGACTACATGCGTTTTGGCGCGCCAAAATACGGCTGGTGGGTGACGGGCGGCAACATCGATTCCATGGTCGCGCATTATACAGCGGCCAAACGGCGCCGTTCTGACGACGCCTACACGCCCGGCGGCCGCGCGGGCCGCCGGCCCGACCGCGCGGTGACCGTCTACTGCCGCAGAATCCGTGCGCTGTATCCGGACGCGCAGATTGTGACCGGCGGACTTGAATCCTCCATGCGCCGTTTCGCGCACTACGACTACTGGTCCGATACGGTCATGCCCTCCATTCTTGTGGACAGCGGCGCCGATCTGCTCATTTACGGCATGGGTGAAAAGCAGACGGAGCTGATCGCGCGCGCCCTTGCGGACGGCGTGCCGGCGCGCGCGATTCGCTGCCGCGGCGTCTGCTATCTCACAAATCAGCTTGATTTGCCCACAGACGCCGTATCAGTCGCCTCTTACGCCAAGGTGCGCGACAATAAGCTCTCTTTTGCCAAAGCGACGCGCACGCTCATGGACGAACAGGACGCTGTGCGCGGACGCAAAATCATCCAAAAGCAGTCCGACGAGGTATTTCTTGTTCAGACCGAACCGATGCCGCCGCTCACCACTGAGGAGCTTGACGCTGTATTCGCCCTGCCCTTCGAACGCATGTATCATCCCTCTTACGAGGCTCAGGGCGGCGTCGACGCGATCAAGGAGGTAGAATTCTCAATTATGCACAACCGCGGCTGCTTCGGCGGCTGCAACTTCTGCTCCATCGCCTTCCATCAGGGGCGCGCCGTCACCTGCCGCAGCCGTGAATCCGTTGTCGCGGAGGCCAAACGCTTTGTCAAAAACCCGCGCTTTAAAGGCATCATCAGCGACGTCGGCGGCCCGTCGGCCAACTTCCGCCATCCCTCCTGTCAAAAGCAGCTCACCAAAGGGCTTTGCGCCGACCGCAAATGCCTCGCGCCCAAGCCGTGCCCGGCGCTGCGCGCCGACCATGCGGAATATCTCTCCATCCTGCGCGAGCTGCGGGAAATTCCGGGCGTCCGCCGTGTATTTGTGCGTTCCGGCCTTCGCTATGACTATATGATGCTCGAGAAGGACGACACCTTTATGCGCGAACTGCTCCAGCACCATGTAAGCGGCCAGCTCAAGGTCGCCCCGGAGCATTGCAGCGCGCATGTGCTCGACTGCATGGGAAAGCCGCATATCGAGGTCTACGAACAATTCGCCGACCGCTTTTACCGCCTGACCAAACAGATCGGCAAGGAACAGTACCTTGTCCCCTATCTGATTTCCTCCCATCCCGGTTCGACGCTGCGCGACGCGGTTAATCTGGCGGTGTTTCTCAAAAAACACCGCATTCGTCCGGAACAGGTGCAGGACTTTTATCCCACGCCCGGCAGCATCTCGACCTGCATGTTCTACACCGGACTTGACCCCTACACGCTCAAAGAGGTCTTTGTGCCGCGCGCCCCGGAGGACAAAAAGCTGCAGCGCGCGCTGTTGCAATATTATAAGCCTGAAAACCGCCGTCTGGTCGAGACGGCGCTGCGCCGCGCCGGCCGCACGGACTTGTTCGCCTTCTTCGGGCTGGCCCGCACCGCGCCCGCGCCGGACAAAACGAGCCGGCGGCCGAAAGCGCCGCGGCCCGGCCAAACCCCAAAGGGCCGCAATATCCGCCGCTGAACAAAAAAGCAGGCCGCGCTGGACGCGGCCTGCTTTTTTATTTTATCCGTACCGATCCCACAAGAGAGCGGAGATCAGAAATTGTACTGCGGCTTCTTCACATCCTCGTTGACGGTCATCTCAACGGTGGCCGTTTCCTCCTCGCCGGGACGCAGCAGGCGCGCGACGATCAGATACTTTGTACTCTCGTCGAGCTGGACGTTTGTATAGTTTGTCGGATATGTACAGGTGGAGATCAGCAGAATCTTATCGGTCGACTTGACGTCCACATCGATATCATAGACGGAGCGGTCCTTCAGCTCTGAAATCAGATTCATAAAATCGGCGTCGGACAAGTCGGGATGGTTGTAAGCAAGGTTTGTATCGACAGTTGAAACAGCAAACACCTTCCACACCATTTCGTCCTCAGCAGTCGAGAAGTAAATGTACGGATGCTGTTTTGCCCACTCAATATCATTATACTTTTTAAGCTGCGACATCTTCAGCCCTTCCGGATCATCGTCCATGCTGTGGCCGTAGATGATCGTGTTGCGCGAAAGCTCGTTGCGGTTGCCGAGCTTGCACTCATAATCAACCCAATAAGAGCCGTACCAATCGTACTGCTTGTTGATATCGCGGCGCTGATAAAAGTTTCTGTTCTCCGGGTCTGGATCGTTTTGTGTGTTGGCGTCGTTTTCGCAGAACATGACAGGATCGTCCATCGTTGTATCGGGCACACTGAGCCAGCCAACAACATCGTTGTTTTGGTTGTAGGCGGTGTTGAGCTTTTCAAGAAGATCGCCCTCGGGCTTTTTAGGCTCCGCGACCGCAGACAGATCGGCGTCCGGGAGCGGGTTGACAAATGCGGGCACACCTGTTGACGATGTGTCCTGCGGTGTCGAACTGCTTGCATCCGGAGAAGTCTCACGGCCTCCACACGCCGCGGCCGACAGGAGCATGGTCACAGCCAGCAGCAGCGCAATCAAACGGTTCTGTGCATGTACTTGTTTCATAGCCTGAACTCCTTTATACTGGGCGCAGCGGACTATTTTACAGCGCGCCCTATGTTTTTTCCATATGCCCCGGCCTGAAAGCCTGCTTACGCACGGCAACAGGCCGCAGGGCTATTATCCCTTTTTCTGTCCGTCCCGCTCCGTACGTGTGCGGTTGCTGACGGTACCGGCGGCCGCGTCGATTTCAACGACCGTAGACGATTTGAGGATCGAGGTCGCATTTTCCGCAAACACAATCACCGGGATATCAAGCGCCATGCCGACGATTGCCGCGTGCGAATTAAGCCCGCCGCGTTCAGTTACGATGCCGGATGCTTTTTTCATGATGGGCAACAGCTCGTTTGAAGTCTGCGGCACCACCAGGATATCTCCGTCATTAAAAGACGCAAGCGCCTCCTCGCCGGTGCGCGCGACGCACAGTCTGCCGAACGCGCAGCGCCCGTTGACGCCCTGCCCGCTTACAAGGATGTCGCCCACAACATGTACCTTCAGCAGATTGGTCGTGCCGTTAATTCCCAGCGGGACGCCCGCCGTGATTACGACAATATCGCCGTCGCGCACAAAACCGGCGGCCTGGGCGCGTTCCACCGCATGAGCGAACAGATCGTCCGTGCTCTGCTTAACGTCAGCCAACAGCGGCGTGACGCCCCATGACAGCGCGAGCTGGTGATATGTGTGCGGCATATGCGTGCAGGCAATAATCGGGATATCCGGCCTGAACTTGGAGAGCATACGGGCCGTCGTCCCGGACCAGGTGACTGTAATGATCGCCGCCGCGCCCAAATCATAAGCCGTTGTACAGGTCGCGTGTGAAATCGCGTTTGTGATATCGGGCACGCGCTCGCCCGAGCGGGCGAAAAACCGCTTTTGATAGTTGATGTCGCGCTCGGTGCGCTCGGCGATCTGCGCCATTGTGGAAACAGCCTCGATCGGATAATCGCCGGCGGCTGTTTCCCCTGAAAGCATAATCGCGCTTGTCCCGTCATAGATCGCATTGGCCACGTCGGCCGCCTCGGCTCTGGTGGGGCGGGGGTTATGAATCATGCTCTCCAGCATCTGCGTCGCTGTGATGACCATCTTACCTGTGTTATAGCACTTGGAGATCAGCATCTTTTGAAGGATGGGGACCTCCTCAAACGGAACCTCGACGCCCATATCGCCGCGCGCGACCATAATGCCGTCGCTGACGCGCAGGATGTCGTCGATGTTGCCAACGCCCTCGGCGTTTTCGATCTTTGCAATGATGCGGATTTTTTCATTGCCCTGACGCTCCAGGATCTGACGGATCTGGAGGATATCATCGGCGCAGCGCACAAACGAAGCCGCGATAAAATCGAATCCCATCTCGGCGCCGAACATGATATCCGCGCGGTCGCGCTCGCTGACATATGGCATTGACAGATGGATTCCGGGAACGTTGACGCCCTTATGATCGGAGATAACGCCGCCGTTGACAACATCGCATTCGATGGCGCCCTCGCGCACCCCCGCGACGCGCAGCTCAATCGCGCCGTCGTTGAGCAGAATCGTACTGCCCGCCTTAACATCCGCGGCCAGCCCCGGGAAGGTGATCGACGCATGTGAAGAATCGCCCTCGCACTCCCCAGTGCACAGCGTGAAGCGGCTTCCCGCGTCAAGCTGCGCTTTTCCGCCCTTAAAAAGACCGAGCCTGATCTCAGGCCCCTTCGTATCGAGCAGCGTGGCCACGGGGACGCCCATCTGATCGCGCAGCCGGCAGATGCGTTCAAAGGTGGCGCGATGGCTTTCATGCGTGCCGTGCGAAAAATTGAAGCGCGCCACGTTCATGCCCGCGCTGATAAGCTGCGCGATGCGTTCCTCGCTGTCGGAAGCAGGGCCGAGCGTACAGACAATTTTTGTTTTTCTCATATGAAAATCCAACCTTACACCCTCCCCATGCGCCGCTTCAAGCGGGGCGCATCATGGAAAAGGAAATCAATTTGCCAATTATCTTTTTAAAGTATACCATCATTTTCACGGCTGTCAAACCTATTGGAAAAAATTCATAAAAGCTTTAAAAAGGATCCTCTGCCATATGAAAAAAGTGGTTGCAACGGCGTGCGGGGTGTGGTATACTCAAACCGTACTAATTGATATAGTACACTGCATACAATCGATCGAAGGGAGGACAGCAGCGTGCTGACCATCGACCTGCAAAGCCGCCAGCCGATCTATGAGCAGCTTATTTACCGCATGTCGGAGCTTGTGGCGCTTGGCGCGCTCGCACCGGGCGAGCAGCTTCCATCCGTGCGCGCGCTGGCGCGCGATCTGGGCATCAATCCCAATACTGTCCAAAAGGCTTACCAGGAACTGGAGCGCCGCGGCGTCATCTGTTCCGTGGCCGGCAAGGGGAGTTTCATCGCCGGCGGCGACAGCGCCGGCGAGACGCTGCGCATGCGCAGCCTGGAGAAAATCCGCGACGCGCTCGAAAGCGGCCGGCGCGCCGGCGTCTCACGCGCACAGGCGCTTGAAACGGTCGAATATGTCTATAAGGAGGCGAACGTATGATAGAGGCGCAAAACCTTGTCAAATGCTTCGGCGACTTCACCGCGCTTTCATCTCTGACCACAAGTATCCCGCGCGGCAGCGTCTATGGACTTGTCGGCTCCAATGGTTCGGGCAAGTCGACGTTTTTACGGCTCTGCGCGGGCGTCTATATGCCGGACGGCGGCAGCATTGCCGTCGACGGACAGAAAGTCTATGAAAATACCGCGGTCAAGCAGACGGTCTTTTTTATCGCGGACGATTTGTATTTTCTGCCGCAGAGCAGCCTGCGCGATATGGCGCGCTTTTATGCCCAATCCTACCCCGGTTATTCACAGGAGCGGTTTGAACGCCTGCTCGGCGTGTTTCCGCTCGATCCGGCCGCGAAACTGGCGACGTTTTCAAAGGGGATGAAGCGTCAGGCGGCGCTTGTGCTGGCGCTTGCCTGCCGCCCGAAGCTGCTGCTGCTTGACGAGGCGTTCGACGGCCTTGATCCGGTCGCGCGCGGCGCGGCGCGCAGGCTTCTCTCCGACGGCGTGGCCGAATATGGGATGACTGTGCTCATCACAAGCCATAATCTGCGTGAACTGGAGGATCTGTGCGATCACGTCGGCCTGCTGCACCGGGGTCATATCCTGTTCGAGCGCGAAATTGACGAGCTGCGTCTCGGCTTTTGTAAAGTGCAGGCAGTATTCCCGCAGGGCGTCAGCGACGAGACGCTGCGCGGGCTTGACGTTTTGCAGTCCTCCCGCAGCGGCAGCATGATCAGCCTGGTGGTGCGCGGCTCCTCGGACAGCGCCGCCGACTTTCTGCTCGCGCAGGGCGCCGTGTTTGCCGAGGGCGTCCCGCTGACGCTTGAGGAAGTATTTATCCATGAAATGGAGGCGGTCGGTTATGACTACAACAGCATTCTTTTCTGAGTCCGGCCGTTTTTTCGGCCTGTACCGCATGACTCTGCGTCGCAGCCGCGGCTATATGTATCTGCTTTCGGCGCTCATCGCCGTCTTTTATCCGCTCCAGTACGCTCTGGAGGCGTTCAAACCACTGCGCGCGGACGCAAACGCCGCCAACCTCACCAATTATCACCTGTATGGTTTCGCTGAAAATTATACGATCCTGACAGGCCTGATTCTCACGCCCATTGTCCTGCTTGCGCCGCTTGTACTGGCGCTCGCCTTCAACAGCTATATGCATTCGAAAAAAGCGGCGGATGTCTATCATGCGCTGCCAGTCACACGCGGCACGCTGCTGATGGTCCATGCGGCGACAGCCATGACAATCATCGCTGTCCCCCTGGCAGGATCTACACTGCTCGTCGGCGTGATGCAGGCGATCCGGTTTGGGCCGGACCCAAGCCACCTGTTCTTTTTACTGCTCGACCTGTTCGGATGGCTTGTCTGTACCTTTGCCATCTACGCTGTAACAACATTCGTCTGCGTCTGCACCGGCACGGTGTTCGACTCCTTTATCTTCTCCGGGGCGCTGCTCGTCGCGCCGCCGGCCGTGTCCTGGATCGGGCTGGCGCTGGCAGACTCGTTTCTGTTTGGCTGGAGCGGCGGCGGGATACGCGTACCGGGCTACCTCTCGCCGGTTACGCTCGCGGTCATGCGCATCCTTGACGGTATGACGTATGGACCTGAACAGGGCCGTATGGCGGCCAAAAGCGGCGTGGCCCTACTGGTCTGGCTCGCCATCGGCGCGCTCGTCCTGCTGGCGGCCCGCCGGCTCTACCGTGTGCGCCGCACGGAAATCGCCGAAACGACTGCTTCCCGCGGCGTGCTCCAGTTCATCGTCAAGCTGTTCGGCGTGGCCGTCTGCGGCGGTATGGCCGGACTGTTCACCTATCTTGTGCAGGACCCGGAGCGCGCCGCTCCATACACGGTGATGTGGACCGCAATCGCCGGCCTTCTCACTTATCTGGTATTGGAAGCTGTGCTGAACCGCGGCTTTAAAACGCTTGTCAGGCGATTGCCGGCCGGCGCCGCGATGACGGCCGCCGTCACCCTTCTGACTTTGATCCCGATCACCGGCGGTCTTGGGTATGAACGGCGCGTGCCTGACGCCGGCGGGGTATCGGCCGTTGAAATCAGCTACAACGGCGTCGACGGCGAGCGGTCCAGCGTTTTGCGTGTGAAACCGTTTGACAATCCCGCCGCGCTTCAAACGGAGTACGTCGGCTCTGTTCTGCTCAAAGAGCCGCAGGATATCGATTGTGTGCTCTCGTTTCACCAGAGGATCGTCGAACAGGGGGAACGCAGCGCGGATTCCTGGCCGGAGGACGATCCGTATGTATACGGGTATACAAATATCACCTACCGCCTTAAAAACGGACAGACGGTCAAGCGCAGCTATTACGGCGCGAGCGTCAGCGCCTTTTTGGAGCTGCTCCCACTGGAGACGCAGCCTGAGTTTCTCGCACAGACGCAGCCTGCATTCTTTAACCGCGGCAGCGACGTGACCTCATGGACCATCTCCAACGCGTACGACAGCAAATATGTCCAAAAGAGCTGGCCGGCGGCTGATTCACAGGCGCTCTTTGACGCCATGCAGGCCGACCTTCTTGCCCGGACAACCGAGGAAATCGCGCGCCCGCAGGGCGCCTTGATCGCCAATCTTCAGTTTCTCGCCGACTTCCCGCCCGAGGGCGCCGAACGTTTTTCCAGCAGCGGCGCGTTCGCGGTCACTGACAAAACGCCGAATACGCTGCGTTTTTTGCGCGAAAAGGGCGTGCTTGATGAAATAGCAGCCGATCCTGTGCGGTGTATTGCGGCAGGCGTCGTTGCCGAGACGGTGTTCGCAGGGGGCAGCGGCGCGTATATCCAGACATATAACGCCGTCGGCGTCACTGAAAATTACGCGGAGTTCAAGGCTCTGGTCGACGAGCTGCGGCGTTCAGCGGATACGGCTGCGCCTGCCGGCTCCGCTGAGCAGGCGCAGAGCCTGGACAGCTCGAAGCTTTCCCTGTTTGAGGATCCGGATGATATTCAGGTCCTTATGCAGGCCGCCGTCCCGCGCTGGGTTTACGGCGAACCTGTCGCATATGTGACCCTGTGGTTCGACGATGCGAGCGCCGGCTCGGCGCTGGTTCCGCTCGAACGTCTGCCCGACAGCCTGCGGGCGCGCATTGAGCACCCATTCGGCTGATTGAAACAATGAAGAAAGGCTCCCGTGTCACGGTACCGCGACACGGGAGCTTTTGCAGTGCATCCGTCTACCAATCGAGAGGAACCTTTTCCTCCACGCCGGCAATCGGGACGATGCCGAGCATCTCCCGGTTGGCCTGACGGGCCGCGTCCGGATCGGCGTTAACGATGCTGTTAAATACCTTCAGATGCGTGTCATGCTGCTCCTGCGGCGCCCATCCCGCCTCATGCGTGCGGATATAGACAAGTTTGCTGATATGCTGGCGGATCAACTGCTGAACCATATAGTACACATCCTTATACAGACTGTTGCGGCTCATTTTAACTAGCTTGTAATGGAAATTAAAATCGGCGTCCACCAGCCGTTCCAGCTCCTCCTCGCTGTCGATATTCTGATGATACCGCTTCGCCTGTTCAAAGTAGAGATCCAGCGCCTGTTTCAGTTCGTCTATTTCCTCCTGCGTCGCCGATTGAATGGCGATATTAATGCTGTCACCCTCCAAGAGCTCACGCAATTGGCGGACCTCCCGATACTTCTCGTCGGAGGAATAGATAAAGGAAATTTCCGACAAAAAGGGGCCCAGCGAAAAATCCCGGACAAACGACCCCTCGCCAACGCGCGTCTCGATCAAACCCAGCGTATTCAGCTTTTGAAGGGCCATGCGCACGCTCAAACGGTTGACTCCGAACTGTTCGGCCAGCTCGGACTCAGATGGAATCTTCTCTCCCGCCTTCCATGTCCCGTTCATAATATCCTTTTTGACGGCGTCGCAGACCTGATCCACAATGGATACCTTGACAATCTTCATTCTGCGGCCGGCAGGCGTCTTTTTCTCCATAGCATATCCACACCTAATCAATTAGTATCTGAACAGTCAAAAGGATCCCTGCTGATCGCTTTCGTCTGTATTTTTATTATACACCAGTTTTTCAGCAGTTGCACCCTCTTTTTGCGATATGCTTTTTATTTTCACGCCTGAGTTAAAATCCGAACAGCCGCAGAAGCCCATAGTAGCCAAACGCTGCCAGACAGAATACGCCGACCAGCGGAACGGTTTTGCGGATCAGCGTCCCCAGGGAGATGCGGTAATCCTCCGCGCAGACAGCCAGACACACATGAACCGGAGAAAGCTGCATGGCTGCGTATGCCATACACATCAGCAGCACAAACAGGGCCAGCCCGCCCTGCGCCGCAGCCGCCATAGCCATGCCCATACACAGCACAATGATCGCCTGGCTGCCCGCCGCGACGCTGCCAAAGAAAAAAATCAGCGCAAAGACCAAAAACGGCGGAACCGGCAGCGATGAAAAAAAGGCGGGCAGCGCGCTGATCACGCCCGCGGCGGCCAGCACCTCCTTGAACATCATAATCAGCAGCGTGCTGATCATCAGACGCGCTTCAAAAGCCGAGGCGAAAAAGGGACGAAGCTCCTTCCAGCCAAATCTTCCGACAAACAGGTTGCAGACAATACAGGCCAGCACCGCAATGTGTACCGGTACGCCGAACGCCACAATCAGGATCACCGTAAAGATGATCGTCCAAAGCGACCTTAACAGCAGCTTCCAATAAAAAGCCTTGGGCCGTCCGGCAAAAAAGCCGGCGTCCTTTGGAATCCTGCGCAGGTAAAACAGCCAGCCAATCGCCATCAGCACCGCCAGCATGGGCAGCATCGCCAGTGTAAATCCGCCAACGCTCACCTTGCCCGCTGAAAGATCGACGGCGATGAGGATGGAGGTATAGGTTGGAAAAAACAGCTCGGAAACATGGCGGTAATAGGAGGTCACACACGCCTGTTCCTCTGTCTTTAAAAAGCCGTCCGTGCTCTGGCGGACGATATCGCCGCAGATCAGCACGGTACCCACGGCCGGCAGCATCCCCAGCAGCGCGGGGGCCGCGGAGGCGTCGACGCGCCGGCTGTTGAACAGCCCGTCCAGCGCGTCCTTGGCGCTCGTCAGGCATCCGCGCTTTTCAAGCATCCTTTGAAGGAATGTAATCAGATAAAGCACCAGCAGCAGTTGAATGGTATCCCATCTGACCGCGCCGCGCACCAAAGCCGCCGCGAATGTGCGCGCGGGCATCCAAAAGAGCAGCCAGACCGCAAGGGCCGCGGCGGCAACCGCCCAGGACAGCGGCTTTTTCCGCCAAAGGACTAAAATCATCACACAGAATACGCCCGCTAATTTCAGCAGCTCCATAAAACCTCATCTCCTCTCATCTTCGCCCGTATCCGGGGCTGAAAATGAATCGCCTCCCCCGCCGAAGGACGGAGGAGGCGATCATTGTGGGGGAAGGGATTACTCAATAACAACCCTGCGGGCGGTGGCCATGGCCTTTTCGCTCATCTCCTGGCCGATGCCGGGCAGCTCCGGGACATCATAGAAGCCGTTGACCGGCGCGTGATAGTACTTTCCGGCCTCCTTAAAGACCTTGAGCAGATTGGCGTTGTGCTCCTCGTGGATGACAAAGTTCGGGATGGCCGCTTCGACCTGAAGGGCCGCCGCCGTAGCGATCGGGCCGCCGCACACATGGATTTGAACGCCGACGTCGTACACCTGCGCCATATCGCAGATTTTCTTTGTCTCAGTGATGCCGCCGGTATTGGCCAGATCGGGCTGGATCACATCCAGCGTCCGGTCCTCAAAGAACTGGCGGAATCCCCAGCGCGTATAGCTGCGCTCTCCAGTGGCCAAAGGCAGGGAGCAGCGGCTTTTGATGTGCTTGAATACGTCCGGATTGCAGGGCATAGTCGGCTCCTCATAGTACATGATGCGGTAAGGCTCCAACGCCTTGCCCAGGACCGCCGCGGTGTTGGCGTCCAGAAGCGAATGGATTTCCACAATGATGTCAAGGTCCGGTCCGCCTGCCTCGCGCGCGGCGGCGATACGCTCGACCGAACGTTTCAGGTCGTGCTCGCGGTAGCATCCGCGGATCTGGTTGCCCTGTGTGGCAAAGGGGGCCATGCCCGCATCCTCCAGCGGAGCGAATACGGGGTCGATCTTCACGGCGTCGTAACCTTCGGCCACAGCGTCCTTCACCACATCGTAATAATCCTGCGGATCATACAGCAGCGTCAGCGCGTCGTTTTTCTCGATCAGCGTGCGCCAGCCGAACTGGAGCTGGCTGGCATAAGCGCGCAGCTTCTTGTTTGTCTTGCCGCCGATAAGCTTGTAAACCGGAACATTGAGCGCCTTGCCCTTGATATCCCAGCAAGCTGTGTCGATGGCCGCCATGGCGGAAGTCACCACCACGCCGCCGCCCATCCCCCAGAAGGTGTGGCGGTGCAGATGCTCCCATATTTCCTCGGTGTTAAACGGGTCCATGCCGATGACCATTTTGGCAAAATCCTGACACTGGCCGAACGCCGCCTCGGAACACTTTCCATAGGCAAGACCCGCCTCGCCAAAGCCGCTGATGCCCTCGTCGGTATTTACCTTTACGGTAACGAAACCGCCCAATCCGCCGTCCGCCAGATAGCATTCCACGCTTGTGATTTTCATACAATCGTCTTCCTTTCCTGCTTGTTTTCAAATTGTTTTAAAGCCATATGATTTATACAGGACAGAGCGCATGAGCGCCTGTCATTTTTGACCGATGGCCGCGGCGGCCGCATCCTCGGCCGCGTCGCCGGACCAGATGGACGTATGTACTTCGATCTCGCCCTTCCTGCCGCGAACGATCCCGATGATCGCCAGCACAACGATAGCAGCCACGTTGGCCGCGGCCAGGCCGGGACTCATGGACAGGCAGGATTTCCACAGCGTCACGATAAAGCCCGCGAGCGATATGCAGCAGATCAGATAGTACAGGCCGTCGGGGATATGGAATCGCGACTTTTTCCACGCATTCGGATAGAGCTTCGGCATTTTGATATACGCGACAAAATTAAGAAAGGCGAAGCACGCGCCGATGAGCTGCACCATGTTGGTGATGACCGTGATCGACAGGCCGAATACGATTGGGATCATGCCCACGACATACATAAAGGTGAGTATCCAGACACGGGACCCTTTCGCGTTCTTTTTGCCGAACGCTTTCGGCAGCCAGCCGTCGTCGCATGACTGGCCGATGGTGATGGCATTATACGCAAAGCTGGAATTCAGCGTGGAAAGCAGCGCCATGATAGGACCGCCGATGATAAAGGCATAGAACAGAACTGTCGGGAAGATGCGCTGCGCGGCGAACACGAGCGTTGTGGAAGCGCCGTATTCCTCCACGGTCATGACGCCCACGCCGGCCATGGCCACGCCCACATAAAGGACGATCAGTGTGGGGACGGCAAGCAGCAAAACAATCGGGATGTCGCGGCGCGCGTTTTTGGAGTCCCCGCCGTAAGCCGTCGTCATATAATAGCCCTGCGTGGAATAAACGAACAGAAGCGTCGCGCCGATAAATCCGCCGGAAATCTGCCCGTTCTCAAAGGTGATGCCCCATCCGTTAATCAGGAAATTGGGATCGGAAAAATCGAAAATCGGCAGCTTCATCCTGGCGATGCCGACAACGGCAAAAAGGATCAGCGCCGCAATCAGCAGCCAGGTCATCAGCTTTTGCGCCGACGCCATGATATCGATTCCCATCAGATTGACCACAAAGAAAAACGTCAGCAGGGCGGCGCCCACAATGACGCGCGGCAAATGGCCGCTCAACGCCGGAATGATGTCACCCAGATAGGCAGCGGCCGAAGCGCCGAACAACGAGAGAGACAAACACTGCGTCAGATAAGAGAAAGCATAGATGCCTGCAATATTGGGACCAGCCAGGCCGCAGAGCATCGAATAATTGCCGCCGCCCATGCGGACCGTGGAGGAAACAAAAACCGTGGGCAGGATCATAACAAAGCCCATGATGATCGCCGCAAAGTATGCCAGCCAGGCGGAGTATCCAGTCATTTTGATCGCCGGGACAATAAGGGTGATGACGCCGGCGCCGATCACCTGGCCGATGGCCAGCGCATAAAGTTCAGGCTTTCCCAGACTGCCGGGCTTCGGCTCTGGTTCATGAACAACTTTGATTGCCATAAACGAAACCTCCAATATGTTTGAATTTCTCTCTGCCGTTCGATTCCCCGCCGTATGGGGATACGGCCCGCCGCGCCTTCTGTCCGGCGGTACAGAGGGAATTGTCTTGCGCAATTGCGCAAGACAAGAAAAGGGCGCCCTTTTCTTCGGCGTCGGTTTTCCGGCGCGGCGGACTTGGATTTTTTACGGCGGCGCGCGCGGCGTGGCTAATCCGTATGAAACGGCGTTATTCGACCGTGACTTTCATATCCACGCCTTCGGTCAAGGCCCATTCGCTGATTTCAGCGCCCAGTCCCGGACCCTCGGGCACCTTGAATTTGCCGTTGACTGGCTGGAAATCTACGGTGCACAGACGTTTGTTATATTCCTCCAGGTTGATCTGATGATGTTCATGAATTACAAAATTGGGGATCACGCATTCCAGGTGAAGCGCGGCGGCGGTCGACAGCGGCGATGCACAGACATGCGCCTGGACGGAAATATCGTATGTATAGGCCATATCGCAGATTTTCTTGCCTTCGGTGATGCCGCCGCAGTTGCCAAGATCAGGCTGAATCACCTGGACGGACATGTTTTCAAAATAGGGCGCGTACTGCCAGCGGGAATAGACGCGTTCACCGTGTGAAATCGGCATGGACAGCTTATCGGAAATAAACTTGGCCGTCTTGGGCGTCGGGGTGTTCGGCTCCTCAAAATAGAAGATGTTGTATTTCTCAAGCGCCCGGCCGAGCTGTACGGCGGACTGCGCGTCAGGGAAGGAATGGTTTTCCATAATGATGTCCACATACGGTCCCACGGCTTCGCGGCAAGCGGCGACACGGTCCTCAACCACCTTAATATAATAAGGCGAGAGCAAACGCGTCTGAATTTCACCGGCCATCGGTTCGCCTTTGGCCGCGTCGCCCGGCCCGTTCCAAACCGTTCCGTCCACATCATAGTTAAAGAAGTCGAGCTTTACGCAGTCATAACCCTGCGCCACTGCGATTTTGCAGTTCTCAGCATATTCCTCGGGCTTGCAGCACTTATGGTTGGTGCCGGGACCCCAGCCGTATGTAAGCTGGCTTGCATACGTGCGCAGATTGTCGCGGCGTTTTCCGCCCAGCAGCTTATAAACGGGGACGCCGAAGTATTTGCCTTTGATGTCCCACAGGGCGATATCGAGCGCGGAGATACCGGCAAAAACCACCGGGCCGCCATTCTGCCCCCAGAAGGTGCATTTGTAAAGCTTATCCCAGATCACTTCGTTGTCGAGCGGGTCCATGCCGATGATGAGACTGGCCAGGTCCCTGACCATGCCGAACGCAGCAGGCGCCGCGATTCCATAGGCCAGAGCGGCCTCGCCGTCGCCGTAGATGCCTTCGTCCGTATAAATCCGGCACAGGATGGGCCGCCACGAGGCCCGCTCCGGAACCTTTTCCTGAATGACGTCTACCTTCGTGATTTTCATAGATGTCCCTCCTTAATCATGTCGCTGCCTGTTTTATTGATAACCGCAGAGCGGTTATGATACCGCTTATGGCCGGGCGGTGCGCGGACGCGGCCCGCCGCTTTGCGGCCTGTGATTCCATGCCGCTTCGCAGCATAGGATTCCAGCCCACACTATACAAACCGTATTATTCTATCATTTTATACATCACAGCTTTTTCTATGGCTTCGCGCAGGAATTCGTTGCCGATGCCGGGTTCCTCCGGGACTGAGAACCAGCCGTTTTCCGGCTGGAGATTGTATTTTGTCAGGCCCAGGCATGTATCCATCCGGTTGCAGGTGTGATGCTCATGGATGACGAAATTGGGGATGACGCATTCCACATGCAGCGCAGCGTTGGTTGCCAGCGGACTGCCCGCCACATGGACCTGAATGCCAACGTCAAAGGCATGTGCCATATCGCAAATTTTCTTGACCTCGCTGATGCCGCCGCAGTTGCCGATATCAGGCTGTGCAAGCTGGAGCAGGTTTTTTCCAAAATAACCTGCATACTGCCAGCGGGAAAAGAGACGCTCTCCATTGGCAATGGGAACCTTTGTATATTTTGCGATATACTCCACGGTCTGCGCAGTCGGGGTATTCGGCTCCTCAAAAGCCAGGATGCGGTACTTTTCCGCAAGCTGTGCAAGCTGCACCGCACCGAGCGCATCCGGATAGGAGTGATTTTCCATAATGATGTCCACTTCGTCCCCGGCCGCGTCCCGCGCAGCCTTCATGCGGGCCTCCACCATCTTGAGCTGTTTGGGCGTCAAAAATCCGGTCGTATCCAGGAAGTTAAGCGGCCTGCCCTGTTCATCGCGGTCAAAAAAGTCGATCTTGACAGCGTCAAAGCCTTCGGCGACCGCCAGCTTGACATTGTGGGCATAATCCTCTGGAGTCACCGCCCACAGGTGTTCGCTGACACCCATCCGGCCCCAGCCAAACTGGAGCTGGCTTGCATAGGTGCGCAGCCGGCTGCGCACCTTGCCGCCCAAAAGCTGATAGACCGGAACCTTGAAATATTTCCCCTTGATATCCCACAGGGCCACATCGATCGCAGCGATCCCGGAAAAGACGACCGGGCCGCCGTTCTGGCCCCAGAAGGTTTTTTTATACATCGTCTCCCAGATCAGCTCTGTCCCAAGCGGGTCCATCCCGATGACAAGCTCCGCCAGATCGCACACCATTCCAAACGCTGCGGAGCCGCCCACGCCATAGGCCATACCAGCTTCGCCGTCGCCGTAAATTCCCGCATCCGTATAGACCCGGCAGCCAATCGGACTGTTTTGCCTGCTGTTGGCGGTCGGAAGTCGAAATACCTCGACCTTTATAATTTTCACATCTCCATCTCCCTTCTTTTTCGCTGTTTCATTTATTCAGTTGTTCGCTATGTCGATATTATATAGTTTGCTAATACGAAAGTCAATCAAATATTGCCTAAACATCCAATTTCATCCACATAAACAAGCTTTCCTTCTAAAATTTGTGAGAATTGCGCATTCATACAGAGGCACTTTCGGACGCTTATGGAGAAAAAAAGAGCGGACAGCATTTCTGCTGTCCGCTCCCCGCGGCTTAACAAACTTTTGCGTTTCTATTTTCTCAGATTTTTCCGACGAACCAAATTGCACGGATGGGAATACGATGAAATAACGGCTGTTTTGGGCGGTGCACGCAGAAAAACGCGCGGTAAAAAAAGGCGCGGCAGCTTCGCGCCGGCCGTCCGCGGCTTTCATCAAGATGCGAAAGGAATGGGTCTTTATATGAGTGATACCGCAAAGCCCCTGCGCTTTTTTCTTGGAGCAAACACGCCGCAGGGCTTCGTTTCCCGCTTTGACCAGCTCGCTGATCCAACGGATGGATGGCGTGAATTTGTCATCAAGGGCGGTCCGGGCGCCGGAAAATCGACGCTGATGAAGCGGGTGGCTGATTTTGCGGCGGACCGCTGCGGGCAGGTCGAATTGATCCACTGTTCATCGGACGCCGATTCGCTCGATGGCGTAATCCTGCCTGATATCAAAACCTCGATTGCGGATGGTACGCCGCCCCATGCCGGCGCACCGCAATATAAGAAACTGTACCGATTAGAAACGCTCATGCCCCACTGTTCGCGGCGCAGCCTGCATAAATGCCGAAACCTGTCCCGCTGTTCGCGGCGCAGCCGACTAAAGTTTTTTGCCGAGGCTTTTTTCCAAAAAAGCCGGAAAGTTTTTTGCCAGGCTTTTTTCAAAAAAGCGGGAAAATTTGCGGGTCGTAGGTGCGGGATAGGGTTTCGCCGGGCGGGCAGACGGCAAAACGGCGCGCATCCCAGCCGCCGGAAAGCAGAGCCTCCAGCCAGCTGGCGCTGCCCAAAACCGACTCATAACGCCAGCCATACATGCGCGCAGCATCCTGTGCGAACGCTTCAAACGCGCCGGAAGGGCAGGCGGGCGGCGCAATATAAATACCGCTCTCATAGGCGCCGATCCAGGTATTTTCCTGCTCCAGCAGCCATTGCGCGTTCTCCGCGCCGAACCGCGCGGTATAGTCGCGCAGCTTTGCATCATAATAGACGCGCGAGGGCGTGTCCGCATATTCAATCCATCCCGGCGTATACCAGTAAATGCCGGCGCGTGCGGCGAGATAATCAAGATACCGCTTTTGAGAGCCAAGCAATATCCCGATACAATCGTCGGCGCGCGGCACAACCAGCGGCAGCCGGCCCGCGCGCACACCGTCAAGTCCGCCGCCGCAAAGGCCGTAACAAAGCACAATTGCATCCAACCGGCGGCGGGCGGGCGCTTCGGCGTCGACGCGTTCGATTGCATCGATTGTCGCGTTAATCCGCGCGCGCAGCAAATCAGGCGTGTCGTGCAAACCCTGAGGCAGCCAACTGACCTCCACCGGATGCGCGCATTTGGCGACGGCCGCGCTCAATTCACGCGTGAAAACACGGCAGGCAATCGCCGCAAGCCGCATCAGCCGATGCCTCCCTTGATTGCAAAGCTGCATACGACCACAGCGCCCGCCAGAAAAATATAGACATATTTTGCCAGAAATGCAAAGCCATGCAGAAGCGGCTTTTTACGGCCTGTCATCAGCTCTCTGCCGATGCTGTCCATACCAAGCACCCAATAGATCATGACTGCGCCGAGCAGCGCGCCGATCGGCACGATATAGATTGTGACCACATCCATCCATCGGCCGAGATACGGCTCATATTCAATCAACAGGCCCGCGCCGAACACAATCGCGCCTGTTATAAGCAGAGCGGGCAGGCGTCCAAGGCGCAGATGCCGGCTGAGCGCCTCGCCGCACACCTCCAGCATGTTGATCAGCGAGGTAATGCCCGCAAAAAATACCGATATAAAAAACAGCGCCGCAAACAGCCTCCCGGCAGGCATCTGCGCGAAAACCTTGGGAAGCGTCAGGAAAATCAGCGGCGGGCCGGAGCGTGGATCGAGGCCAAACGCATAAACAGCCGGGATCACCGCAAAGCCCGCGACAAGCGCGGCCAGCGTGTCGAGGATGGCCGTCATCGCGGACGCATGGGGGATATCCTCTGTTTTAGCCAGATAACTGCCATAGATGATCATTCCGGACCCGGTAATCGACAGGGAGAAAAACGCCTGTCCCATCGCCATAATCCAGGTGCGCATATCAAGCAGGGCGCTCCACTTGGGAACAAACAAATAACGGTATCCCTCCCCCGCGCCCGGCAGGAATGCGACACGTACCGCAATGATGATAAACAACACAAAAAACGCCGGCATCATAACACGGTTGGCTTTTTCAATCCCCTTGATGACGCCGCCCGCTAAAAACAGCACCGTCAGCGCCACAACCGCCAGATGCCACGGAACGCTTCCAAACCTGCCTGTCATCTGCGAAAAAAACGTTTCGGAATCGGCCGCGAACAGCCCGCCCGTCGCGGCGCCGGCGGCCGAACGCAGCACCCAGCCGACAATGACAGAATAGCCAATTGCAATCCCGAACGAACCGAGCAGCGGAATCGCACCGAGCAATTTTCCGCCGCGCAAACCGCGCGTGCGCATTGCATAATCATAGGACCCGACTGGTCCTGTCCCCGTCAGACGTCCAAGTGCAAATTCACCCGAAAGTCCGACTGCGCCGAACAGCGCCACAAACAGAAAATATGGAATTAAAAACGCCGCCCCGCCATACTGCCCCACGCGGTATGGAAACATCCAGATGTTTCCCATACCGATCGCCGAACCGACCGAGGCCAAAATAAAGCCGATTTTGCTGCCAAACTGCGCTCCGCGCGCACCGTGATGTTCCTGCATAATACACCTCATAATTGCGGCCCACCACCACTTTCACGCTTTGATGCTGCACCGCTTTTGTCTTTTATATGGTTTTATTATAGCGCAGGAAGATTCAAAATTCCATAGGGGAACGCCTTTTTATCGTGTCCGCAAAGCGGCGTGATAAAATTGGCCATCAGGGCGGCGGCGGGCTGTGCCTGCGTATCGCCCTGGCCATGGAGGATATCGCAACAAAAAAAGGCGGCCCGTATCGTGTCAGACCGCCTTTCAGCGCTTATATTCCCTCCTCCGGCATGTCCCCACTGCTATCGTCCGTATCATCAAGGTCGGCCAGCTCCAGTTCAAACCAGAACCGCACGCCGCCTTCAATATTTTCCACACCGTAGGGGCGGCCGTGTGCATCCATAATGCCGCGCACAATTGCAAGCCCCAGACCATAGCTCTGTCCATCGTTGGACCGCGCCTTATCCCCCCGGTAAAAGCTGTCAAACAGGCTGCTGATATCCTCCTGCGGAATCTGCGCACCCGTGTTTTCAACGGATACGCGGCACGCATCCACACCAGCACGCTGCGCACGCAGCGTGACAACCGCTCCCTTTGGCGCATATTTGGCGGCGTTCTCAAACAGGTTTGTCACAACCTGGTCAATCTTGGTATAATCGGCGCAGACGATGAATTCCTCATCCAGACAACGGCGCACCTGTATCCCGCGCGGCTCTGTCAAAATACGCAGGCTGCGCACAGATTCGTCAAGCACCTCGCTTAAACAGAAGATCGATTTTTCAGCGCGGGCCACGCCGCTTTCAAGGCGCGACAGTTCAAGCAGCCGTCCCACCATTGCAGAAAGCTTGTTCCCCTCACCGATAATGATCTCACAGCATTCCTGCGCCTGTTCGCCGTGCGCCTGTTCAGAAAGCGCCTCCGCGTAGCTGATCATCAGGGTCAGCGGCGTCTTGAAATCATGCGAAACGTTCGCAATAAACTGCCGGCGCATCTGTTCCGTCTGCTGCTGGCGCTCCAGGTCGCTTTTGAGGATATCGTTGGCCTCCACCAAACGGCTGATGTTCGACTGCAATTCATCCGACATGTTGTTGATTGAGGTTGCAAGCCGCGCGATTTCATCGCTGCCGCGCGCCGGACAGTTCTGGGAGAAATCGAGACGGGAAATTTTATCAGCGACCTCCTGTATGTTTCGGATGGGCTTTGTCATGCGGTCAACGGCCAGATAGATCAGCCATGAACCGATCAGCAAAATAATAATGGACAAAAAGGCCGTGTACTTCACAGCCAGATCGGCGCTCGATTTGATATAACCGCGCGGGGAATCCATAAACAGGTAAAGATTGTCGTCGAGCCGCGTTGTCAAAGTAATTGAACCATCGACATCGTCACGGCCAAACGGCGCCTCCACACGGATATTGTAGCTGTCGTCCGCGCGCAGGAGCCGGTCCAGCATATCCTTTTTAAACCGCTCCATGCCATCATCGCGCGGAACAGGCATATCCGGCTTGTCGCCCCAGGGACGCATCTCATCCTTGCCGGCGCGCGAGTGGTATTTGACTGCAAGCGAACCGTTGGAATCGATCTCGAACAGCGTCACAGTGGCGTTTTCGTTCTCAATCAGTTCAATTTCATCATAGAAATCGGCGCTGCTCTGTTCATAGGTTTCACGGATTTTTTCGGCGCTGCGCTGAAGCTCTGTCTGCTTGTTGCCGATATAAAAGCGTTCAAACAGAGTGGAACCCATAAACAGCAGCACAACAATATTTACAATCAGTATAAAAAGGATAATTGCAAACAGTTTTCGCTTGAGGCCCCAGTCATTCCAGCCACTCAAACTTATATCCAACCTTTCGCACGGTGACGATGCATTTGGCATACGGACCGAGCTTGGCGCGCAGGCATTTGATATGTGTATCGACCGTTCGGTCGTCGCCGGCGTAATCCATATCCCAGACCGTGCAGATGATCTGGTCGCGTGTCAAAACAATGTTTGTGTTGCGGATCAAATAATAAAGCAGGTCGAACTCCTTGGGCGTTGTAATGATTTTTTTGCCGTCGACTGTCACTGTGCGCTCCCGGTAAAGCACCTTTACGCCGCCGGCCGATACGTCGCTCATATCGTTGGAGCTGGTGCGGCGCAAAAGGTTTTTTACGCGCGTCACCAGAATGGTCGGAGAAAACGGCTTGGCGATATACTCGTCGGCGCCGGCGCCGAACCCTGCCACCTCGTCCTGCTCGCTGTCGCGCGCCGTCAGCATCAGGATCGGCACGTTCGATTTGCCGCGTATTTCTCGGCAGGCGTCATAACCGTCCTTTTTCGGCATCATGACATCGAGCATCACCAGTACGACGTCCTCGTTGTCCTCAAATCTTTCGACAGCCTGCTGTCCGTCTGCGGCCTCCACCACCTTAAAACCCTCGCGCACAAGGTAGCTTGAAACAAGACGGCGGATTTTTTCCTCATCCTCCGCCACAAGAATTTTATTGTCCATGATGTGCACCCTTTCACAGCTTGCTGTGGTTCAGTATGGAGGAAAATTGTGTTATAAATGTGTGGAATCCATGACAGGGCGATAAAAGATCGGCTGCCGCACGGTTGACGCCCGATACAATAGCGATACCCGGCAAATGAAAATACTCAGCGGGACGGCATGTACCCATGCCGTCCCGCTGTTATATGCCCTAGACCGCTTATTTGACAACCTCGCCGAGCACCTCGCCCGCGCAGCCCGCCGCGTTGGCTTCGTCGGTATCGATATGCATCGCCGGACGGAATGCCGGGCTGACACGGATCACCACATCGCCGAACACGAGCGAACGCTCGGGCGTATTGATTTTAACGGACACAATGTCCTTGTCCTTGACCCCCACCAGCTCGGCAAACGCCGGATCAAAGTGGCAGTGACGCTTGGCGACAATCACGCCCTGCTTTAATTCGACCTCACCGCACGGGCCGACCAGCTTGCACGGGGCGCTGCCCTCAACATGGCCGGATTCGCGGATCGGCGGCGTCAGGCCGAGCGCGCGCGCATCGGTCAAAGCGACCTCAACCTGCGTTGCGGGGCGGCACGGTCCGATAATGGACATATTGATCGTCTTTTTCGGGCCGACGACATCGACGCGTTCCTCGCAGGCATACTGACCGGGCTGCGACAACTCCTTTTTATAGTGCAGCTTCGCACCCTTGCCAAACAGCGTTTCCAAGTCCTGCTCCGTCACATGCAGATGACGCGCAGAAGTCTCAACAATAAACGTATTTGCCATATCCTTAATCCTCCAATTGCGAAATTATGGTACAGTTCCATTGTACGCTTTGTCCGCATTTTTTTCAAGCGTTTTGCGAAAAAATCAACGATTTGACATTTGTTCCCGATACAATTAAACTGTAAGCAAAGCCATGACCGCGCTCCATTTCAAGGGAAAGAAAAGGGTGTTGTCCGGCCAAAGACAATTTAGGGATAAAATGGAGGTTCCGCCATGTATGAAAGCTTTCAGGCGCTGCAAAGTGCCGCGCTTGCATGTCAGGGCTGCAAGCTGTGCCAGACGCGCCACAGCGTTGTTTTTGGCGCTGGCAGCCAACATGCCAAAATTATGTTTATCGGGGAGGGTCCGGGTGAAAACGAGGATTTGCAGGGCGAACCATTCGTTGGGCGCGCGGGACAGCTTCTCGATAAGATTTTGACGCATGTCGGGCTGTCGCGTCAGAACGACGTTTACATCACCAATATGGTAAAATGCCGCCCGCCCAAAAACAGAGACCCGGAACGCGACGAGGTCGAAGCCTGTATGCCATATCTGCGCGCGCAGATTGAGTTCATCCGGCCAAAAATCATCGTCTGCCTCGGGCGCGTCGCCGCCTGCGCGCTGATCGATCCGAATTTCAAGGTCACACGCCAGCACGGCGAATTCTTTGATAAGGACGGCCTTATGATGATGGGTACCTTTCATCCCGCCGCCCTGCTGCGCAACCCTGTCAACAAGCCCGGCGCGCTCGACGATTTTATCAACCTGCGCGCCCGCCTCGACTCTCTCCAGCCTTTTTGAAAAAAGGCTTCGGCGAAAACTTCATACCTTTTTTGAAAAAAAGGTATGCCAAAAAACTTTAGTCGGCTGCGCCGCGAACAGCGGGGCGGGCACTGCATTTTCGCAGGCTGCACATCCGATCCCTTTACATATTTTTATATAGGCAGAATTGCTTTGGCGACACCCTCGTTAAAGGTGGGATGCGCACGCATGGCATACCGGAGCTGGCGCGCGGTCAATCCATTTGCAATCGCGGTCGCCATCTCGCCGATCATGTCTGTGGCGCGCGGGCACATCATCTGCGCGCCGATCAGCATGTGGCTGTGCGCTTCAAACACCAGCTTGATGAACCCGCTTTCCTCATGTGAAATAATCGCGCGGCCGTTGCCGCTCATCTCCGATTTTCCACAGCGCACAGCAATCCCGTTTTTGCGCGCCTCCGTCTCGGTGATGCCGACAGACGCGATCTCCGGATCGATATAAATACAGCTCGGCACGATCGGAAGATCAACAAACGCACAGCTCGGCACGGTTGAAAGCATCACTGACGGCGTTTTGCCGCACAGCTTCTCCACCACGCGCATCCCCTGCGCGGCCGCCAGATGCGCTAATTGAACGCCGCCCAGCACATCGCCGACGGCATAGATCCCGCGCACGCTTGTCATGAAGTTTTCATCTACAATGATGCCCCGGTCGTCCGCGCGGATGGGCACTTTATCATCGATCAGCCCCTCGAGACACGGTTTGCGTCCGACTGCAACCAGCACGCGCTGAACCGTGCGTGCTGACAGCTCCTGCCCCTGCCGGACTGTGCAGGTCAGAGCGCCGTCCCCTTCTGCGGCACGCTCGACGGTTGCGTTTGTCAACACCTCGATGCCGCGGCGGCGCAGCAGCGTTTCAAGCGCGGCGGACAGCTCCCCGTCCATGGGCGCAAGCAGACGTTCTTTCTTTTCAATAATCGTCACATGCGCGCCGAGAGCGCCCAGGATGGTTGCAAGCTCGACGCCGACCACGCCGCCGCCGATGACTGCCACCTGGTCGTAATGCCACTGGTTGTCTGTCAGAACGTCGGTGCTTGTCACAACGCCCGGCAGCAGCACGCCCGGAAACAGCGGCCTGTTTGGGCGCGCGCCCGATGCAATCAGGATATAGCGCGCATTGTACATCCGCTGTACGCCGTCCGCCGTGGTGAGGCGCACTGAACGCGCGCCCGCGACGGCAGCCCTGCCCTCGATATAAACAACGCCTTCCGCCTCAAACTGAGCGCGGATATTCTCGCGCGACTGTGAAACACAGAGCTCCTTATAGGCGTGTATCTTTGCGTAATCGAAGCCTGTCTGCGGCGCGGACAGGCCAAACCACGCGCAATTTTGAAATGTCTGATACAGCGACGCCGAACAGGCAAGCGCCTTTGTCGGGATGCAGCCGATGTTTAAACAAGCGCCTCCAAGCGCCCGCTTTTCAAAAACGATGACGCGCATACCAAGCTTTGCCGCTGTCAGTGCGGCTGTATAACCGCCTGGTCCCGCCCCAATGACCGCAAGATCATACATTTGTTCAATGCTCAGTCCCCCTGTCCGGCTGGTCAGCCCTCGTATACCTAATACATTGTACCAGAAAAATCCAACGAAAGAAAGGCCCATGGCGACTCAAAATATTTTAAATGAAAAGCGCCCCGCCCTGAAAGCGGAGCGCAAAAGACGGCCGGGCCGGCATCGCCTACATCATTGGGGAGAACAGGCGCAAAAACGCGCGGACAATACGCTTCCACAGGCGCACATGCCGGATATAATCCTTTGGAATTTCAAAGCATTGCGTCAGCAAATGCTCAATATCGGCACGCACATCCTGCACCACGCTCGACCGGAAAAAACAAACGCCGCATTCAAAATGGAGATAAAAGCTGCGGTAATCCATATTGGCCGTGCCGACGATCGCGACCGTATCGTCGGATACGTACATTTTGGCATGTACAAAGCCGGGCGTATACTCATAGATGCGCACGCCCGCGTCGAGCAATACCTGATAAAAGGACTGCGTCGTTTGGTGAACCAGCCACTTGTCGGGAACGTGCGGGGTGACGATACGTACATCAACGCCGCTGCGCGCCGCCACTTGAAGCGCCGTGATCATTTCATTGTCAAGGATGAGGTACGGCGTCGTAATATAAACATAACGCGTGGCGCGGTTGATAATCTGCATATATGTCTCCTCGGAGACATTGATATGATCGAGAGGCGAATCGCCGAATGGCTGTACATAGCCGTCGCTTTCACAGTGGATTGTCGGACGGTACTGCTCAAACTGTTTGTCCGTCGGGCTGGTAAAATTCCACAGGGACAAAAACATAGCCGTCAGGTTCCAAACGGCGTCTCCGCGCAGCAGCACGCCCGTATCCTTCCAATGGCCGTGCTTTTCGTACGCGTTGATATATTCGTCCGCGATGTTGATCCCGCCGCAGAAGCCGACATTGCCGTCAATCACAGTGATCTTGCGGTGATCGCGATAATTCATGGTCGCATTCAGATGCGGCTTGAAGGGGTTGAACACCGCGCATTGAATGCCCGCGTTGCGCAATTGAACGTCGTAATTGACAGGCAGCGTCATAATGGAGCCGAGGTCGTCGTACATAAATCGGACCTCAACCCCCTCGGCCGCCTTCTGCTTGAGAATCTCAAAGATCGGTTCCCACATTTCGCCTTCCTCAAGGATAAAATATTCCATGAAGATAAAGCGTTTGGCCTTTGGCAGCTCCTCGCGCAGGCGCGCCCACATGGTTTCACCGATCGGCAGATACTGCGCCTGCGTGTTTTTCCACACTGGCGATCCGGTTGTCCGCGTGATATAATTGGAAACCAGCCCAAGCTGCGGATCGTTTGTGATCAGCTCGCCGGCGCATGGCTCGTCCGGCGGCGCGACACGGTGCTCGCTCTTTTCCGCCTCCCGAATGCGGTCCACCAACTTTTTCGGCATGCTCTGGTTGCCGAACATCAGATAAAAGACTCCCCCGAACAACGGAAACAGCATGATCGGGATGATCCAGGCAAGTTTATATGAGGGATTTTCATTTTTGCTGACAAGCCAGACTGCAATGCCGACGCTTAAAAGCGACAAAACACCATAGACAATGGTGAAGTAATCGCTCAAAAACAATACCAGCAATACCAGGATGGCAATCTGTACCAAAATCAGCAAGACGCCAATTGCCATCTTGCTCAGCAGCAGGCTGAAAACCGATTTGGCATGAATATTTTTTTTGTGCGTGTTAGGCATAAAAAACCTCACCTGATTTTTCATTTGTTTTGTAACAATTTCTACAAGAATACCTTTAGTTTATCAGTTTTCCCTATAAAATGCAAGCCTGCCCACGGAGGCAAAGAAGCCCGCGCGCCGGCTTTAGCCAGCGCACGGGCTTTGTGTCCTTAAAGGCCGTTTGGATTCCTTTTACTGAAATTCCAGCTATCGGCGCACATCTCGTCGAGCGTGTGCTCCGCGCTCCAGCCGAGCAGCTCCTTCGCCTTGGAGGCATCGGCGTAAGATGTGGCGATATCACCGTCACGACGCGGCGCAATATGGTACTTGACCGGCTTGCCGCACGCTCTTTCAAATGCATGGACAACGTCGAGCACTGAATATCCCTTGCCCGTTCCGAGATTGATCGCCTCAACGCCGGTACGGTTCATAATATAATCGAGCGCCTTGAGATGGCCAACCGCCAGATCGACCACATGGATATAGTCGCGCACGCCGGTGCCGTCGGGCGTATCATAGTCGTCTCCATAAACCGCCAGGTCGGGCAGCTTTCCGGTTGCGACCTGCGCGATATACGGCAGCAGGTTGTTTGGGATGCCGTTCGGGTCTTCGCCGATCAAGCCGCTTTTGTGCGCGCCGATCGGATTGAAGTAACGGAGCAGGGCGACGCTCCACTGTGGATCAGCCTTCTGAATATCGGTGAGAATCTGTTCAATGAACAGCTTGGTCGTACCATAGGGATTTGTCGTTGACAGCGGCATGTCCTCGCGAAACGGCACCTGATTGTGCATCCCATAAACGGTCGCCGACGAGGAGAAAACGATCTTTTTGCAGCCCGCACCAGCCATTACCTCACAGAGGATCAGCGTGCCGGTGATATTGTTGTGGTAATAGCGCAGCGGAATTTTGCACGATTCACCAACAGCCTTCAGACCGGCGAAATGGATGACTGCGTCGATCTGATTCTGTTCAAACACACGGCGCACACCGTCGCGGTCGAGCAGATCAACCTCATATGATTTAAACGATTTGCCAGTGATGTCGCTGATGCGTTTAAGCGCCTCCGGCTTGGAATTGACGAAATTATCGAGGACGACAATCTCCTTACCGGCATTCAGCAGCTCCACACAGGTGTGGGAACCGATATAGCCGGCGCCGCCTGTGACCAAAATTGCCATGTGCAATCACTCCTTTAAAGCAACGATATAGTTGTCTTTTGCTTGATTTTAGTATAATTCGATGCATCGGGCGTGTCAATGCTTCACAGAAAGTATGCAACATTTGTCCATAAAGTCGCAACAAACGCCGCACCCGTTACTTTTCCGTTGCAACAGACAGCGTCTCTCCGTCGGAGCCGATGACAACTGTCCCGTCGCGGTCGGTCCGATAGAGCGTGACCCCCATCTTTAGGAGCCGTTCGAGCGTCTCAGCATGCGGGTGCCCATAGGAATTGTCATATCCCACCTCGCAGACGGCAATATCAGGATCGACCGCGTTCAAAAGCTTCTGCTGATTCGATGTGCTGCTTCCATGGTGGCCGAGCTTGAGCACGTCCGCCTTGAGCGCCGAGCCATACGCCGCCACAAGATCGTTTTCATTTTCCTTTTCAGCGTCTCCTGTAAATAAAAACGAAGTCTTTCCAAAATCAAACCGGCACGCGACAGAGGTTTCGTTCAAATCGTCATACTGGGCGACCGGCCCCAAAATTGTCAGCGACGCGCCGCCGCCCAGATCATAGACGGCGCGGGGCTTGGCTTTCGTAATTTTATACCCGCGCGCGGCGATGGTGTCAATCAGGCCTTCATAGGTTTTGCTCGTTGGAATCAGTTCGTCAGGTACATCCGAAAAGATGATCTTTCCTATATCGAACGTCTCAACAACTTCCTTCATCCCGCCAATATGATCGGCATGCGGATGTGAAGCGATTAACAGATCGATTCGATTCACGCCCTGCGCCTTGAGATATGCCACAACAGCGTCCCCGCCGCCAATATCGCCCGCATCGATCAGGACGGTGCTTTCCGGCGTTTGGATCAGCTCGCAGTCAGCTTGTCCCACATCTATAAAGTGGACAGACACCTCCCCATCCACATGCACCGGCTGCGGGACAAGATCCGCGGCGCCGTACAGCTTGTCCAAAGCGCCCGCAGCGGCCGATTCGATCTGCGCCGCCGTCGGCAGCGGAAGCTGACCGCCCATCGCATCGTTGAGCAACACGACGACCAAAAAAGCCGCAAAAATTATACCGCCTGCGCACAGAAACGGAAGTATCGGAACCTGCCCGCCGCGTCCGCGGCGCCGGCGCCGGCTCACAGCGCCTCCTTGGAAGCGGGAACACTTGCTGTATACTTTATTTTTTCCACGACAAAATCCCCCATCTGAATCGTCTGAAATTCAGTATAGCATGCAGAAAAAAAGATGCAACCGCAACGCGTCGAAAAAATTTTAAAAATGCTATTGACAAACCTGTTTTGGGGTGGTAAAGTATAGACAGTTAGTCAATGCTAACTAAGAGATGTGCTCATGGGAACGAGTTGCCTCTCAATGTTTGGCCAAAACGGTGCTCCTGATTGTGCTCTTTGGTCAGACTAAAGCCTGGTGTTGTGCACACACACAGCATGGGCGTCTCCTCTTTCTTGTCTGTGTCCATTTGCCGTTTCGCCGGCGGTGAAATGGACGGGCAGCGTTTTTCTTGCAAACGGGATCGCCAATCCCTACCCCGCGGAGCCGACCACGAATGCCGGCCGCGCCGCACAGTTCGCGCCGGGTGCGAACTGGCAGCCGGTGCAAATCGGGTTTCTCCGCCTGGCCCACAGCCGTCCGCAAACAGCGGCTGTGGGCTTCCTCCTTTTTTGGGGCCTTTGTGCACGGCCCGCGCGCGAACAGGTCACGCGCGCCCGGGGCATATCCGATTCCCTTTGCGCATACAATGCGGCAGGGACGACTATGGCGGACAAGACGGCCTTGCTAATTACAGACATCTATCAATCGGACGGGGAACAGGCGCGGTGTGAACAGATCGGCGCGCTGCTCGACGAATATCTGCGCGCCATGCTCAGCGAAGGGCTGGCGGCAGATGGGGATATACAATGAAGTGCGCCGTTTACTGCCGTCTGAGCCGGGAGGACGGCGACGGCACGCGGGAAAGCGAGAGCATACAAAACCAGCGCGCCCTTTTGACCGAATACGCGGCGGAACGCGGATGGGAAGTCTACGCGGCCTATTGCGACGACGACTATTCCGGCGCCGACCGCGCGCGGCCGGCATTTAACCGGATGCTGCGTGACGCGCGCGATCAAAAATTTGAAATTATTTTATGTAAAACGCAGTCGCGCTTTACACGCGATCTGGAGCTTGTGGAAAAATATATCCACGGGCTTTTTCCTGTGTGGGGAATTCGTTTCATTGCGGTCGTCGACCATGTGGATACGGCGCTGCGCGGCAGCAAAAAGGCCCGCCAGATCAACGGGCTTGTCAACGAATGGTATCTGGAGGACCTGTCTGAAAACATCCGGGCAGTCTTTGCACAAAAACGCCGCGCCGGGCAGTATATCGGCAGTTTCCCGGCGTATGGCTATGAAAAGGACCCGGCAGATCACAATCATCTTGTGATCGACGCGCAGGCCGCCGAAACAGTACGGCTCATTTTTTCGCTCTGCCTTTCCGGAATGGGCAAACAGAAAATCGCCGCCGAGCTCAACCGGCGCGGCATACTGAATCCAACAGCCTACAAGCGTGCGCGCGGCTGGATCTGTCCTGGCGGCAAAAGCGCGCTTTGGAGCCACGCGACAGTTGGTCGGATTTTACATAATGAACTTTATACCGGCACAATGGTGCAGGGTGTCAAGCATAAAATCAGCTACAAATCGAATCTCTGCGTCAGCGTGCCGCGCGAAGCGTGGATACGTGTTCCAGGCACGCATGAGGCGATCATTGATCCGCAGGTTTTCCAAACGGTCCAGTCCGTGCTTGCGCGGCGCACGCGCAGCGACGGGAGCGGCCAAACGCATCCGCTCGCCGGACTCGTCCGCTGCGGCGCTTGCGGCGCGTCAATGATCCGTGTTTCACACACCTATAAAGGGAAAAAGCGGTCCTATCTGCAATGCGGACGATATGCGTCCGATCGAGCGGGCGCGCTGTGTACGAGGCATTCCATCCGTTTGGACATCCTGACAGATGCGGTAAAACGAGAGCTGCGCGAACAAATCGCGCGGTGGTATACTCCCGGTTCTTCCATTCGCGATCTTCCCCAAAAATCGCGCGCCGCAGCGGCCAGCGGGCAGCTTGCCGCGCTGCGCACGCAGCTTGCGCGCCGTGAGGCGGCTTTGCGCACGCTCTATCTGGACCGCGCCGATGGAACGGTTACACCGGAGCAGTTCGCCGCGTTGGGTGTGTCGTTTCAGGCAGAAGCCGACACGCTGCGCGCTCACCTGGCGGCGCTTGAGGCGCAAGCCGCTCAAGCGCACGACGCCCCGCCGGCCTGTACGGCGCAGCATATCCGGGAACTGCTCTCGCCCGGGCGGTTTTTTCGCCCGCTCGCGACGCTGCTGATCGACCGGATTGAAATTGATGAACGCGATCCCCTGCAGGACACACAGGCAGTCCGCATTTTCTGGAAGTTTTAGAAGCCGTTTCAATTGAGGGAAGCGCATGGATTTTTAACGCAGTCAGGGCAGAAAATACGCCGTCAAAACGTGTGCGTGGAGATTCTGAACAGGCTCTTTCTCAGGATATAATCACGATTCGGATTTTACGCAGACTCCGCCGCGCCGGCAAGCGCCGCGATTGCAGCGCCCGCATGCGCCGTGTACAGCGCGCGGATGCTTTTGTATTCGCCCATGCCGCGCAGCACGCATTGCACCTGGCAGCCCGCGCGCAAAAGCTGATTTTTCCAAGAATCGGGGCCGCCGCCGGCCATATCGTTTACTGCGTGGTCGCCCGCGACAACCATCAGCGGGGCAAGCAACGCCTTTCGATAGCCGCCCGCCCGGATGCCGGCCAGCACATGCTCAAGCAGCGGATACCCTTCGACCGTACCGACAAACACATTCGGATACCCCATCGCTTTGAAGCGGTAATCGAGCGCGGCATAGGCGGAATCCGCAAAATGCTCCGTCCCATGTCCCATCAGTACAAGCGCCGTATCGTCCGCCGGGGCAAGCTCCGCGATCAGCGCCTTTGCCACAGCGTCATAATCGGCCGCGCTGTTTAAAAGCGGCGCGCCGAACGATACCGCCGTGAACCGGTCAAGATACGGCGCGGCAGCGGCCATCATCCGGTCGTATTCAATGCCGTTCATCACATGCGTCGGTTGGATAACAAGCGTGCCCACGTTTTCGGCGGCAAGGCGTTCCAGCGCCTCGGCAACCGTGTCGATTTGCAGGCCGTCGCGCTCCCGAAGCTTTTTCAGGATCATCCGGCTTGTAAACGCGCGGCGCACCGTATAATCGGGATAGGCTGCCTGCAAATCGGATTCGATGGCGCCGATCGCAGCGTCGCGTGTTTTTCGATAGCTTGTACCGAATGATACGGCGAGGATCGCTTTCCGTTTTAGATCGCCGGCCGCAGCGCGGGAACCGCTTCCATAGCGGGTTGTTTTAGAGTTCTTCAGCCATGCTGTTTCCATCATCTTACCCCTTTATCGTCAATCTGTCCGGCCAATCAGCGCAAATCCGGACCGAGCCGCTGCTCATACCCGCGCGGCGTCACCATACGTCCATCGATGACACGGGTTGTACTGTTGCCGATAAACACGGTTGTAAACATATCCGCCGGCGTGTCGCGCAGCTTTGAAAGCGTCATAATCTGCGCGCTCTGCTGCGCGCGCCCTATGTTCCGCACCAATCCGCATATGATCTCCCCATTACGGCATTCCAGCAGAATATCGCAGGCGCGCCGCAGATAGCCGGGACGCTTGCGGCTTTCGGGATTGTAAAGGCAGATTGCAAAATCACCGGCCGCAGCCGCACGCAGGCGCTTTTCAATCACCGCCCACGGAGTCAGCTGGTCGCTTAGGGAGATCACCGCGAAATCGAGCGCCAGCGGCGCGCCGAGCACCGCCCCGCCGCCAAGCGCCGCCGTCACGCCCGGAATAATCTCAAGCTGTACGCCGGGATATTCCGGCAAAAGCTGGCACAGCGGGCTTGCCATGCCGTACACGCCGCTGTCGCCGCTGCACACCATAGCAACGTCACGCCCGCTGGCCGCCGCTTCCAAAGCGGCGCGGCAGCGTTCTATCTCGCGCGTCATCGGCGTCGTAAGCACCTGCTTATCAGGGTACTGCTCCCGGACTAAATCCACATATACTGTATAACCACAGATCAATTCCGCCTGTTTGAGCGCCTGCTCGGCGCGCTCCGTCCGGTCGGACGCGCCGCCTGGACCAAGCCCCACTACAAAAAGTGTCGCCATATCTTTACTCCTCTCCATCCATACGCCAGCCAACGGGCGTCCATCCCGACTCATCCGCCGCAAAGGTCATCACGCCTTTGGAAACAGTCTGTGTGCGCTGCGCATCGGCATACACCGTCATGGGCAGGCTGGCCGCATCGCCGGCAAAGGTCATCTCTCCATAATCGCACCAGCGCGCGGCATAGGCGTCCGGCGTGCCGGTGAACGCGCCCCCGCCTGAACCGTCGCTGTTCACAGCGGTTTCATTGTAATAACGGCTGTCTCGCAGAGCCGCCTGCCGCCCCGGAAAACGTCCGGCAATCCGTTCCCATGGGACATGCGTCTCACCGAGCGTCGTATACAGACCGTTCGCCTCCGCATAAAAAAGCGCATAAAGCTGGGCGCCCGTCAGACTTTCAGGACTGTCCCAATCCGCAAGCGTCAGCCCAGCGTCGACAGCCGCACGTGCAATCCGTTCCGGATCGCGCGCCGCCGCTGACAAGTCGTCGTCAAGAAATTCGCACGCCGTCATAATAAACGATTCTCCGGCGCGTTCCAGATGGTAACGGTAACGGCGCAGACGCGTCCTCGCATATGTCTGTTCATCCTCGCCATAGCGCGATTCGGAAAAGGCAAATCCATTGAGATACCCGACGGTCGCCTCGACCGTTTCTCCCGACGCGCTGTAATCAAGCAGCACGCAATCAGGGTATGGCGTCCCCATATGCGGCGGCGTATAGACGCCGGCGTATTCATGGTAGCGCCAGGGGCTTAGTCCCGCGCCGCTGTGAACCAGGGGCACGCTGTCTCCGAACAGCCTTTTGGCGGTAATTTCAACATGCTCCTGCAAAAAGCATGTGCTGTCGCCGATCAGGCCGGTCAGCGGCTCCAGCGAAGGATAGGTGGGGATTCCTTCATATGTTTCGCCGCCGTACACGCCCCAATTGACCGACGGCGTGTTGAGTACTGCCGCCCTGACAAGAAAACGGCCCGGCGCTTCTGCAACCGAATCAAACGGCTCCGCCGGGATATTAGCGTTCGTAACGTCCGCTATAAAGTCGAGCGCGCGGCCGCGCTCCTCATCGCCGGCAATATCCCACCGGTCTCGCGGCGCTGCGTGTTCGCCGAACGCCTGCATCTCATAAACGCGCGTCCATTCGAGCAGCTCGTCGTAGGAGATCCCAGCGCGCAGCGAGGCAATTTCCCCGCGCGTCAGCGCAGGCAGCACGAGCGGCGGCGGGGTGTAGCTGTCTGCAAAGCCCTGTTCAGCTACCGGCGCGCCATTCTCCACAAACGACACCTCATCAACCCCGGCGCAGCTCTCCAAAAGCGTCTGCGCCGCTGTGTCAAGCCAGCGCCTCCGCTCTGTTTGGGCCGTCTGCGCGTCCAGGTTCGACCGGACCTCCGCCACGGCGCGCGCGCCCTCCTGCTCCAACGACAATACTGTAAAGGCGGGCTGCATATCATCCCCGCTTACGATCGTATCAAGCAGCACGGCTGTCATCGCATCCGCCGCCTCACGTTCCAGCGGCGTATAAACATAATCATCCGCATCCGGTCCTGCCGCCACAAAGCGGTAAAGCGTCGCCGTGCCGGGCGTTTTAAGAGCCAGCCCCGTAGCCGCCGGCCCTGCCTTCGGCGCAGAACTGCTGGCGGCCGAAAGCGGCGGCGGCGCTGCCGTATCCGGCGGCGTCTGCTGCGGCTTGTCCGCGCTGCGCGGCGCGCAGCCCGCCAATATCAACAGGGCCGCGAGCACGGCGGCCGGCTGCACAGCCTTGAAATGTATCATATGCAATCCCTTTCCGGCCGTGCATACAGCACGGCTGCCGGTTTATAGCTTACATGGCTCCATATCCGCAAAGCGGCATGGCCATATAATAGTAAAATAACCGTATCACGGTTATTTTACTATACCGCGCGGCAATTTACAAGCGCGCTCTAAACGCCCGCTTTTTGTATGACACAGTTGGAATGCTCACTCATATTTCATTTACCTTTCTTTTCTGATATACTCAGAAGGAAAAATAAATTTTTAAGGAGAGACGCAGCAATGCAGCCGTTGGAACTGGCTCGGATGGACGAATTGAATCGATGTTATGAAATCATAGAAGCAGGCAAACGCTTTCAGAGGGAACAGGGGTTCGTCCAATGGACAGACGATTATCCAAATGTCGATACTATCAGAGATGATATCGAAAGAAAAAATGGATACGTTGTGAAGTTCGGGGATAAAATTGCGGCGTATATGTGTATCGATTTTGAAGGGGAGCCTGCGTATGATCATATCCGGGGCGGCTGGCATACAATAAAACCATATGCCGTTGTCCACAGAATGGCATTTGATGCGTCGTTCAGAGGCACGGGGTTGACAAAATGCGTATTTCTTCTGATTGAAGACCTGTGCCGTTCGCGGGGCGTCAAGAGCATCCGGGTCGATACAGACTTTTCCAACGGACGTATGCAGCACATTCTGGAGAAAAACGGGTTTCTAAAATGTGGAACGATTGTTTTTCAGGGGGAAGGCAGGCTGGCATATGACAAGGCCGTTGCCAGGTGAAAAGGAACCGGCAGGAAAAAACACCCGCAGACAGCCAGGCTGTCCGCGGGTGTTTTGAACTGTCAGGTTTTTTTGGCGTGATCCGCGCTGTCCCCACCGCAGCCGCAGTGGCAGCCGCCGCTTTTACAGTCGGAGCAGCCGACGCACTGGCCGTTTTTAGCCTTCCGCCATGCATAGCGAGCGGCAAAAAACATTGCCAATATAATCGCGCCGCCAATAATCCAGTTTACCATAGAAAGGCGCCTCCTTTGCCGGTCTGCTTACGCACGGGCGCCGGCAGTGGCCGGACGCTTGGACATTCCGGCGGGTTTATAGCTGCGGAACAAAAGCCACAGCAAAGCGGCTACAAGCACGAGCGCAATCACCTGGCCGATTCCAAAGGGAACGCCATAGAAAATCGTGCCGCCGAGCTGATTGATGATGAAGGCCATCACATAAGCCATACCCGTCATATAGCCAATGGCGAACCATGTCCATTTGGCGCTGTTCATCTCGCGGCGAATCGCGCCGATGGCCGCGAAGCACGGAGCGCAGGTCAGGTTAAAGACCATGAACGCAAGCGCGCTTGCATGAGTGGCGAACAGTGTGGGCAGGGCGGCCAGCAGGGCCGGATCGTCCTCGCCTACCTCGCCCAGTCCAAACAGGACGCCGAACGTACCGACGACGTTCTCCTTCGCTACAAGGCCGGAGACGCTCGCGACAGCCGCCTGCCAGTTTCCAAAGCCGAGCGGGGCGAAGATCGGAGCGAGCACATTGCCGATAGCGGCCAGCATACTCATGTTCTCGTCATCGACCATACCGAATCCATCAGGACCAAAACCGAAGCTCTGGAGGAACCAGATTACGCCGCAGGCCACAAAGATGACCGTACCGGCTTTGATAATAAACGCCTTGCCGCGCTCCCACATGTGGATCAGCACGCCCTTTGGCGCCGGGAAGTGGTACTGCGGCAGCTCCATGACAAACGGAGCCGGGTCGCCGGCGAACATCTTCGTTTTCTTGAGGATGATGCCGGAGATGACGACCATAAAGATGCCGAAGAAATAGGTGGCCGGAGCCATCCAAGTGACATTGGGGAACATTGCGCCGGCGATCAGGGCGATGATCGGCAGCTTTGCGCCGCAGGGGATGAAGGTCGTCGTCATGATCGTCATGCGGCGGTCCTTTTCATTTTCGATGGTACGCGTCGCCATGACGCCCGGCACGCCGCAGCCCGAGGAGATCAGCATCGGGATGAAGCTCTTGCCGGAGAGTCCGAAACGACGGAAAATACGGTCCATGATAAACGCGACGCGCGCCATGTAGCCGCAGTCCTCCAGGATGGACAGGAAGAAGAACAGGATAAACATCTGCGGAACGAAACCGAGCACCGCGCCCACGCCGCCGATGATGCCGTCGACGATTAAACCTTCCAGCCAGGCGGCCGCGCCGATGCTCTCGAGCACGCCCGCGACAGCAGGCTGAATCGTTTCAGCGAACAACGTGTCGTTCGTCCAGTCTGTAACAATGGTCCCAAGCCAGGAAACCGATACGAAATAAACAATATACATGACCACCGCAAAAATCGGCAGCGCCAGGATGCGGTTTGTCACAATCTGATCGATCTTATCCGACGTTGTCATACCGGATTTCTTTTTATGTACACAGCTCTGCATCAGTGTGCCGATATACTGGTAGCGTTCGTTTGTAATAATGCTTTCGCTGTCGTCGTCGAACTGTTTTTCACAGCCGGCTATGATCTGCTCGAGGTGCTCCTTTGTATCGGCAGCGAATGAAAAGCGTTCCATCGCCTTTTCGTCCCGCTCAAACAGCTTGACGCTGTACCAGCGCAGACTTTCGGCCGGAACCACATCGCTGATCAGAGATGCGATTTCGGAAAGAGCCTGCTCAACGCGCTGGTCGAACGTGTGCTGCGGCGTGGTTTTCACACCGGACCGCGCCATCTTGACCGCGCAGTCCGCCAGCGCTTTTAAACCTTCGCCCTTGACGGCCGACGTCTCGATAATCTCGCAGCCAAGCTGTTCGGAAAGCTTTTTCGTATCGATGCGGTCGCCGTTTTTCTTGACGATATCCATCATGTTCAACGCGATCAGCACTGGGATGCCCATCTCTGTGAGCTGCGTCGTCAGATACAGGTTGCGCTCGATGTTGGACGCGTCGACCAGATTGACGACGACATCCGGCCGCTCATCCATGATGTAGTTGCGCGTGACGACCTCCTCAAGCGTATAGGGCGACAAGCTGTAAATGCCGGGCAGATCCGTGATAATGACATCCTTCTGTCCGCGCAGCTTGCCTTCCTTCTTCTCGACAGTGACGCCGGGCCAGTTGCCGACATACTGCGACGATCCTGTCAGATCGTTAAACATCGTGGTTTTGCCGCAGTTTGGATTGCCTGCGAGCGCGATCTTGATTGACATTCCTGATTACCTCCTCTGCGGGGTCCTCCCGCTGGCCGCCATGCGGCCTTTGAAGTCGGGCGGCCGGCTGACCGGCCCTCGGCTGTTTGCAATTTATTGCAGCGGCGCCAGCGCCGGTTATCCAGACGGGCGTCGAAGTCCTCTTTAGGGCTTGTTTGATAATAAAAGAATTGCCGGATTTTTCGCAGACAACGGGAGAAAGCAAGGCAAAAAACACTGGAACCCTTCCGGATTCCGAGGCTTTTTAACGCAGCATTCGCCGCTGTTTACAGGAAAAAACGGGAATCTGATTTTTCATGCAGCCTCTAATCGACGAGAATATTCTCCGCGTCGCTCCGGCGCAGCGATAACTCATAGCCGCGCACCGTCACCTCGACCGGGTCGCCCAGAGGCGCCACTTTCCGCACGAAAATAGACGTGCCCTTTGTAATGCCCATATCCATAATCCGGCGCTTGAGCGCGCCCTCTCCGCCAAGCTTTGTGACGGTGACTGTCTCGCCGCATTTGGCTTCCTTCAGTGTTCTCATGCTGTACCCCCTCACACCATAATCCTGTTGGCCATGCTTTTGCTGAGCGCAACGCGCGTATCCTTTACATTGACGATCAGATTGCCCCCCATCTCCGATACAACGGTGACAGAGCCGCCCTCCACAAAGCCGAGGCTTTCCAGAAAGCGGCGGGTTTCATCCTTCCCGCGGACCGCGCGGATCGTAATCGCTTCGCCCGAACGGGCCATCGTAAGCGGCATGATTTTAACCACCCTCCAAAGTTAGAATTCGCTAACCATTGCGCTGTAAAAACAGGTTAGAATGAACTAACCTCTTACCGCCTGTTAGTTTACCACCGCTAACTAATTTTGTCAATGGGATTGGCCCTCTTTTTTTGAGTTTGATAAAAAAAGTGTGTCCCAATAAGCGATTCAAACTTTTTGCTTATCTCCCTCTTGACAAACGCAGGTTTGGATGATACGATTGGCAATAAGTTAGTTATTGCTAACTATCAGATTTTGCACCGCCACACCGCCGCGGACGCTGTTTATTTGAGGGCACAACGCATAAACTAACGATGATCAAACAGAAAGGCAGGCGTTCCTATGAACGGTTCTTTAGAGCATACGCTGGCGTTTCACTGCGCGCCCGCGCTTGCCGGCATCAAGCCATCCAACCTGATCTGCTGTGATCTCGCGCGTTATCCCTCGCTCGACCGGGAGCTGCTCGCACTCAACCGTCAGCTCAATCCCCGCGGCCTGTATTTTAGGCCGGTATGCCGGTGCAGCGGGCGCGTGCTGCTGCTTGTGTACCGGCGCGCACTGCTTGAACTTCACCTCGCGCAGCCTGACGCCTGCGCATTTTTAAAGCGTGCCGGCTACCCGTCCGGCGGCCTGGAGGCTACGCTCATCCATTTTGGAGCGCGCCTGTCGCAAGCCGGCAGCTTCCCGCACGAAGCAGGCGTCATTCTCGGTTATCCGCTCGCGGATGTGGAAGGATTTTTGCGGGACGGCGGCAAAAATTATAAGTTCAGCGGCTATTGGAAGGTTTACGGCAACGAGGAGGAAGCCCGCGCCCTCTTTGTCCGATTCAACCGCTGCCGGGAGGCCCTGTGCCGCCGCGTGGCGGCTGGAAAATCGATCGTGCAGCTATTTTCTGCCGCGTAAGCAAACCCAATACAGTCAGTCATTAATCAAGGAGGTCAACCACCATGGAAAAACTCGCAGTCATCTATTGGAGCCAAACCGGCAACACGCAGGCCATGGCCGAAGCAGTCCTGGAAGGCGCGCGCGCCGGCGGCGCGGACGCGCAGATTTTTGCTGTTTCAGAAATCACGGCCGACCAGGCCGCAGAGTATCCGCGTCTGGCGCTCGGCTGCCCGGCCATGGGCGCCGAAGTGCTTGAGGAGGCGGAGTTCGAGCCGTTCTTTACCGAGTTGGAACCGAAGCTCTCCGGCAAAAGGGTAGCCCTGTTCGGCTCCTACGGATGGGGCGACGGCCAGTGGATGCGTGATTGGCAGGACCGCGTGACCGGCGCGGGCGCGCAGCTCTTTAACGGCGAGGGCCTGATGATCAACGAGACGCCCGACGACAGCGGCCTTGCCGACTGCCGGGCGCTTGGAAGCGGTCTGGCCGGATTCTGACACACCTTTGCAATCGTCCGGGCCGTTTGAGCTTATCAATCCATTTTCTATAAAACAGACCGGACGGCGCGCGGCCTTTGTGCCGCGCGCCGTCTGTATTCGACGGGATTTTTGCGGCGGCCTTTCCCCATGCAAACATAAGCGCCCGCCGTTTGTCCATACTATCAATAAAAACAGGCTGCGGCCAAACAGGCCGCCCCGCATCGGAGGTATTATGAAAACACAGATCAAAAAAATATACGGGCGCGAGATTATCGATTCGCGCGGCAACCCGACGGTCGAAGCCGTCGTAGAGCTTGAAAACGGCGCTTGCGGGACAGCAGCCGTGCCCAGCGGCGCTTCCACCGGAAAATTTGAGGCGCTCGAACTGCGCGACGGCGATAAGGCCCGCTTCGGCGGAAAAGGTGTGCGCAAAGCCGTTTCGCACATCGACAGCGAGCTTTGCGACGCGCTTGCCGGCATGGACGCGTGCGATACCGCCGCCGTTGACCGCGCAATGATCGTGCTCGACGGCACGTCCGACAAATCGCGCCTGGGCGCCAATGCGATTTTGGCCGTCTCGCTGGCGTCGGCCCATGCGGCCGCCGCCGCATACGGTCTGCCGCTCTATCGCTTTCTGGGCGGCGCGGCGGCCGACACGCTGCCTGTACCGATGATGAACGTCCTCAACGGCGGCGCGCACGCGGCCAACAACATCGATATCCAGGAGTTCATGATTATGCCGGTCGGCGCGCCGTCATTTTCCGAAGGACTTCGCTGGTGCGCAGAGGTTTTTCACACGCTCGCCGGCATCCTGAAAAGCGACGGCCATTCGACCGCCGTCGGGGATGAAGGCGGCTATGCGCCCGATCTCTCCAGCGACGAGGACGCTGTACGGGTGCTGCTGCGCGCCATCGAGCAGGCCGGCTATAAGCCATACGACGACTTTGTTCTCGCAATTGACGCGGCTTCCAGCGAATGGGCCGATGAAAACGGATATTTCCTTCCAAAACGCCGCACACGCCTGACCGCCGCGGAGCTGACGGCCTATTGGGAGGATCTTTGCAAAAAATACCCGATTCGTTCGATCGAGGACGCGCTCGGCGAGGAGGACTGGGCCGGCTGGAAAACATTGACCGCGCAGCTTGGGAGCGGCGTGCAGCTTGTGGGCGACGACTTTTTCGTCACGAATACGCAGCGCCTCGCGCGCGGCATCGAGGAGCATTGCGCCAATTCGATCCTCATCAAGCTCAATCAGATCGGCTCGCTCACTGAAACAATGGACGCGATTAAGATGGCGCGCCGCGCGGGCTATACCGCGATCGTCTCGCACCGCTCCGGAGAGACAGAGGACACGACCATCGCCGATCTGGCCGTCGCGCTGTGCACAGGGCAGATCAAAACCGGCGCGCCGAGCCGCAGCGAACGCGTCGCCAAATACAACCGCCTGCTGCGCATTGAACAGTCGCTTGGCGCAGCCGCGCGTTATCCCGGCGCCAACTGCTTTTAAATCTGACTTTAAAACGCCCGGAAGGCTATAGCCTTCCGGGCGTTATTTAAATATTTTGGACAATGCGCCCAAGACACGCCTTCATCTGATCCTCAACGCTCAAAAAGATCTCCACAAGCGCGGGATCGAACCGGGCGCCCGCGTTGCGTCGTATGGAAATAACGGCATCCTCATGCGTATATTCAAACTTATAGGCACGGCGCGCCGTAATGATGTCATAGTTATCCACAATAGCCATCATCCGCGCCGACAACGGGATCGCTTCGCCCTCCAGACCATCCGGCGCGCCTTTGCCGTTCCACCATTCATGGTGATGCGTCACCATTTCCAAGGTGTACGTCAGATAAAGATTGTTCGGATGATCCTCCATAAACACACGGAGCGAATCGCGTCCGGCAACCGTATGTTTTGTATAAAATTCTATTTCCGCCGCCACAGGCGCCTGTGGGTCGCCCGAGCCGCGCGTGCGCGCAAGCTCGACATTCTTGTATTTCTCCAAATCGCTGTCGGCAAGCGCCAGCAGTCCCATATCATGCAGGGCCGCGCAGCGCGATACCGCGTCGATATCGCCTGCGGAAAGGCCGCCCTGGCTGGCCGCCACTGCGGTGGCCAGGATGCGCATATAACGGGAAACGCGCTTGGAATGCCAGGAAAGCTGCGGGCAGCGGCGGCTGTTTAAATATGCCATCGCATTGGTCAGCGTGTCAAACAGATTCATCAGCTCGCCGAGCTTCTCCTCTGTGAGCAGGTCCATCTGTTCGATCAGGCGCGTCTGCTGTTCACATTCCGACAGATGATGGCGCACACGTGAAAGCAGCGTGCTTGCGATATAAGGCTTGGAAATATAATCCTTGACGCCGCTTGAGAAACCCTCCACCTCATTGCTGTAAGCGTCCTCACCGCTTACAAATACCACCGGGATTTCGCGCAGCTTCGGGTCCTCCTTGAGCTTCTCCAGCACCTCATAGCCGCTTACCACCGGCATATTGATATCAAGCAGGATCAGATCCGGCGGCTCGGCTCCGGCCGCCAGCAGGCGCAACGCCTCATAACCCGAGCGAACCGGAATCGTCGTATACTCGCTTTCCAGAATCGCCCGAGCCATGCTCAGGCTGGTGATATCGTCGTCAACAATCATAATTTTAGGCATAGTTTTCCTCCTTCAGAAGCCGGTCGATCTGATCGACGGCCTGGATATAGTCAAATTGTCCAAGCGATGCACGCACAGCCTTAACCGCCAAGTGTATCCGTTCATCACAAATCTCCGCCAACAGCTCGTCCGCGAGCTTCTCCGCGCGGTTGATTTCAGCGCGTTCACACGCCCGGCGCAGGGACGCCAGCTTCCCGCGGATTTCTTCCGCGCTGCTTAATCCCGCCTGCCTCCCGGGTGCCTCCTGCGCCTTGTTCTCCTCAAGCCATTTGCGCGCCTCGGTAATCAACGCGCGCAAATGCGCCAGAAACGACGGCAATGCGCTCCCTATATAAGCTTCATCGCCCTCCTTGCCTGCCTGCTCCAGGCGCGCGGCTTCATCAGCGGCAAGCGCGCCGCCAATTGAACGGCAGGCGCTTTTGAGTGCGTGCACCGAAATTGTAAAATCCCGGAGGTTGCTATCCGCCAGCTTTTCCAGTTCATCGGCACGCTGTACGGCATCCACGCAGAACGCATCGATCACATGTGTATAGACTGGCAGGTTGCCCCCCAACGCATCGATCCCCGCCTGTGTGTCAAGCAGAACAGGGATATCAAGCGAAGGATTGCGTTCTTGCAATCCTTCGCCGCCGCTCATATCGAGCGGCGGCGCGGCAACCGCAACCGGGTCACTGAGTCTGGAGCCGACCCACTTTTTCAGCAGAAGATCAAGCTGCAGGAGATTGATCGGTTTAGCCAGAAAATCGTCGAAACCGTTTTCAAGGAACATTTTGCGCGCTGTGTTTGTAGCGTTCGCAGTGAGAGCAACAATCGGTACTCTGCCATAATCAGGCAACGCGCGCAGGCGCTCCGCCGTTTCCACACCGTCCATTTCAGGCATCATGTGATCGAGCATCACCAGATCGTAAAAATTCTTTTTTGCCAGTTCAATCGCTTCAGCTCCGCTCGCGGCCAGATCGACCGCCATGTGATACGGCTCCAGCAGACCGGCCGCGACCTGGAGATTGACAGGACTGTCGTCTACAATCAACACGCGTACATTTTCCATCTGCTCCGGCTCCCATACGATATCAGGCGCGGCTTTATCCTCTCCAGACAGGGCGCGTACAATCCTTCGGTTAAGCAGAGGCAGATGGATGCAATCGTCGCCGTCGAGCGTTTCAACATATTCCATCGCCTCAAGAATCTGTATGAACCGGATGTGCGCCCATCCGTCCACCGCGCGCAGAGCGCGTATCTCGGCCGCAGGCGCCATCACGTGGGTATACGTCTTTGGATCAAAGCGCATGGCTTCCATGGGGGAAGTGCAAAGCGTATAATCCACGCCAAGGCGCGGAAAGTAAAATTCAATAGACTTCTTTACGCATCTGATTTCTCCACAGATCAACACGTTGGCATGCACGCCCTCGGGCATATAGGAAACGGGGCGATTGTCCAGAATCTTTTGCAGAAACGTGACTGTAAACACAGAGCCTTTTCCGTATTCGCTCTCAACAGTGATATCGCCGCCCATCATGCGCGCCATCTCGCGCCCGATTGCAAGGCCAAGCCCCGTGCCGACAAGCGCGCGGTTGGATTTTGCATCCACCTGCTGGTACTGCGCGAAAATCTTTTCAAGATTCTCCGGGCGGATTCCGCTGCCGGTATCCTCGACAGAAATAATCATCCGCACCATATCCTCGCCCGCATGTTCCCATCTCCAATACAAACGGACATAACCGGACTGCGTAAACTTCTCCGCATTGCTCAGAAGATTGAGCAGGATCTGCTGGACGCGCTGGTTATCCCCAAACAGCCCGATCGGCGTATCGGGTTCGATATCGATCAACAGGCATACCGGCTTTTTGGAAAAGCGCACGCCGATAATATGTACAACCGTTTCGACCAGCGCCGGCAGCATATATTCCGTCTCTATCAATTCGAACTTGCCCGATTCAATTTTTGAAAAGTCAAGTATTTCGCTGATAATTGCCAAAAGCCCCTGCCCGGCGCTGTGTATGACGCCGACGTCGGCACGCAGGTCGTCTGGCAGCTTCTTGCGCATCAGAATTTCGCTCATGCCTATCACAGCATTGATCGGCGTGCGGATCTCATGGCTCATATTCGCCAGAAACGTGCTTTTTAAGCGGTTGGATTCAACTTCTGCGCGCCGCATACGGTCCAACAGCTGAATACGGCGCATATTCTCAGTCATATCGTACACCACATAGATCGTTCCAATTACTTCGCTGTATGCGTCGTATACATTTGTCACTGTGATATCACACGGCTTCTTATTGAAGCGGCAAACCGAGTTGAACCGTGTCATCTGCACAGGGGAATCACTATGCGTCTCCCCCACGCCGTCGGCCGGTACGCGCAGGAACAAATCCTCCGGCCTTCGCCCCATCAGCGCGCCGGCAGGCAGATCGAAAAAAAGAGGCGTACATTTATTGGCCAGTGCAAGCCGGCCTTCATTATCAAAAATCAGGATCGGCGTTTTGGTTGAGGAATAGATATATTCAGCAAAATTATGCGTATTGATCTGGATTGTATTGTAACGCCGGACCATGATAAACGTGATTACAAGCAACAGCAGGTTCGAAATGCCCCCGATCGGAATCGACGGCATTCCGACAAACAGGCTGCCGTATTCCAGCGCCAGTGCCAAAAAGCAGACGAAAACACACAGGCACAGCCAACCAGCCTGCTCGCGCACACGCCGCTTTTCTCCCTCCGCCTTGACCCATTGATACAGCGAGTATAAAAACACCAAACCGATAATTGTATAATAGGCGATGAGCAGGACAGTCGCCCCACCCGCCTGAGGCACACAGAAATCAAGCCCGCCCCAATCCAAATGCACGAGCATCAGGTTTTCTCTGCGCGCCACAATCACAAACAGCATAGCGGCAAGCGCGGTCATGTAAATTTCAAATTGTTGAAGCGGACAATACCGCCGTTCACTGATCTCCTCCATCAGCTTGAACATCAGCGGAAAAATAAAAAGCGAGCCGATCAGCACAAACCGATAGAAGCCGCGGGTATAATCCGGGTTTTGTGAAATGAACATTCCCGCGTATCCGATATTCCAAAGCGCGGACAGGATACACATAGCCAAAAAACAATAGTGCCCCCGCTTTTTCGGAAACGGCTCCGCATAGATAAGCGCAATACAGGTGGCTGGAATGGAGGTGGTGATGCAAAACGCCATTGAAACAAATAAGTTCATGCAAAATTCCTCTCTAAAATCTTACCCTGATTAGGCCGAGTCCGCGAAGCGGCATGGTATAATTGCCCATCAAAAGGCGGTTGCCGCGCAAGCGGCGAGCCGTTGGGCATAACCTCGGTATAATAACCGCTTTGCGGTCATTATACCATGTCCGCGAAGCGGCATGGTATAATTGCCCATCAAAAGGCGGTTGCCGCGCAAGCGGCGAGCCGTTGGGCACAACCCCGGTATAATAACCGCTTTGCGGTTATTATACCATATCGGCGGATAAGTTCAACTGCTTTTTTAGTGTTTTTAACCAAAGATCAGCGATTGACACAGACGGCTAAAGCTTTTTAATCCAAACGGCAGACGAAAAAACGCTGAATTAACCGCCGCACCCATCTATTGAATTGGATTCATTGACAGGCCTCCCGATCTGTGCTATACTTCCTGCATGACTGAATGGGGGGAAGTTTATGGGGCGTACTGTTAAGCAGCCGGAGGTCCGTCGGCAGGAGATCCTGGAGGCTGCGCTGGACCTGTTCTGTGAAAAAGGCTATGAGGGCGCCTCTATGGCCGACCTGGCGCAGCGCCTTGGCATCTCGCAGGGGCTGTGCTATCGCTATTTCCCCTCCAAGCAGGCCCTGCTCGATTGTGCTGTCGATCAGTACGCCCAGCAGCAGGTGCGCATACTCTCCCCTGTTTTGTGCGACGGGACAAAATCGCTGCGGCAGCGCATGCTTGAAATGCCCGCACCCGAGCACTACGAGGCGGGCGGCTTTTACAACGCCTTCCACAGCGAAAGCGGACGCCGTATGCATCAAATTTTGTCCGTGCGCGTCTGTGAGCTGCTTACGCCCCTTGTGCAAAAGCAATTGGAACACGCAATCAAAGCGGGCGAAATTGTCTCAAACGATCCGGAGTCTGATGCTTCGTTTCTGATCTGGGGACAGCTTGGTTTGCTGACCCGGTTTGACCTGCCTGGTGGGGAGCGTTTCCGCCGGGTGCAGCAGTGGGTTGTCGCATGGCTCGACGCGGCCGCCCCCACATGCTGATCCTTTACTTGAATGCCGTCTGACGGCGTTCTTTTTTTCTAAATTAATTGAATAATATTTATTCATTAAGGGAGGAATCATAATGCAAATTTATCAAACAGCCCTGATCACTGGTGCGACCAGCGGCATCGGCCGTGCCTTTGCCGGGGCGCTCGCCGCGCAGGGCAGCAATCTTATCTTAACGGGCCGGCGGCAAGCCCTGCTTGAACAAACAGCCGCTGGGCTGCGCGCACAGTACGGCGTGCAGGTGACGGTACTGCCGGCGGAGCTTTCGGATGAACGGGACATTTGCAGGATTGAGGCGCTCATCCGCGCAACACAGCTCGATCTGCTCGTCAACAACGCAGGATTTGGCCTGCGGGGATGTTTCCAGGACGGACCGCTCGAGCCGTATCTGCAGATGGAACGCGTACATATCGGCTGTACCGTCCGCCTGACGTATGCCGCGCTTGAGCAGATGTGTGCGCGCGACAGCGGCGCAATCATCAACGTCGCCTCGGACGCCGCTTACATGATTGTTCCGGCAAACGCATTCTACTCCGGTACGAAAGCGTTCATCAAGCAATTTTCAGAGGGGCTTTATCTGGATCTGCGCGGACGCGGCAGTCATGTGCGCGTGCAGGCGTTGTGCCCCGGTTTGACACGGACGGATTTTCAGCTAAAGATGGGGATGCCGAAGGGCAAACAAAGAAATCGGGGCGTTATGCGCTGGCAGGAACCGGAGACCGTTGCCGCACGGTCGCTTCGCTGTCTGGAACGCGGCCGGCCGGTTTGCCACTGCGGCGGCGCGATGGGTATTGCGGAAAGGGTGCTCTGCGTATTCATGCCGCGCCGCTTCTACTACCCGCTGGCTCTGCGCTTGTTTCCTGTTCCGCCGGCCGCCTGATCTGGAAATTGCGCTTTCCAGGCATCCTAACTGTGACACAGTCACTGAACGGCGTGCGGATCTCCAGTATACTGAACCCAACAGATCATACAGCCGGAGGGGATTTTAAATGGGTAAAAAGGTACTGATCGTCGGCGGCGTGGCCGGAGGCGCAAGCGCGGCGGCGCGCCTGCGCAGGCTCGACGAAAACGCCGAGATCATTTTGTTTGAACGCGGCGAGTATATTTCATATGCAAACTGCGGCCTGCCTTATCACGTGGGAGGCGCCATCCCCAAACGTGAGGCGCTGCTTTTGCAGACGCCGCAGGTGATGCGCTCCCGGTTCAATATCGATGTTCGCGTCTGTTCGGAGGTTGTCTCCATCGACCGCGAGGCCCGGATGGTCACGGTTGAAAACCGCGCTGCGGGCGAGCGTTATACGGAAAGCTATGACACGCTGATTCTTTCAACCGGATCCGAACCGCTGCGCCCGCCCATCCCGGGCATTGACAGCGACCGCATCCGCACGCTGTGGACCGTACCTGACACCGACGAAATCAAAGCCTTTATCGCAAAGCGCGGCGTCAAATCGGCGGCTGTTGTGGGCGGCGGTTTCATCGGGCTGGAGATGGCCGAAAACCTGCGGCGGCTTGGTCTATCGGTGACAATGATCGAAATGCTCGATCAGGTGATGGCGCCCCTTGATTATGAGATGGCGCTTATGCTGCACAAGCACCTGGAGCAGCAGGGCGTTTCTCTCCGCCTGGGCGACGGCGTGGACGCGTTCGAACACACGGACAAAACCGTCACGGTCCGCTTAAAAAGCGGCCGTACTGTCACTGCCGATCTGGTTATCCTTTCCATCGGCGTGCGTCCGAACAGCAAGCTTGCCAAAGACGCGGGGCTTGAGCTGAACGCGCGCGGCGGCATCGTCACCGACCAATTTCTCCGCACCAGCGACCCCGCAATCTACGCGGTGGGCGACGCGATCGAGGTACAGGATTTCATCAGCGGCGAACGTACGATGATTCCGCTGGCTGGCCCTGCCAACAAGCAGGGGCGCATCGCCGCTGACAACATCGCGGGCGCACAGCAGAGCTATGACGGCACGCAGGGGACCTCTGTGGCTAAAATCTTTGAACTTACGGCGGCCAGCACCGGCGCGAATGAAAAGACGCTGATCCGGCGCGGGATGAAAAAGGGCGCCGACTATGAAAGCATCCTGATTGTGCAGAACTCACATGCCGCCTATTATCCCGGCGCTGCGCCGCTCGTTTTAAAGCTGCTGTTCTCTATGGACGGCAAACGGTTGTTCGGCGCGCAGATTGTCGGGACCGACGGCGTTGACAAGCGCATCGACGTGCTTGCGGCGGCCATTCGCCTTGGCGCGGGTGTTTCGGACCTGACAAAGCTCGAACTGGCCTATGCGCCGCCGTACTCCTCCGCGAAGGACCCGGTCAATATGGCTGGTTATGTGGCGGAAAACCTTCTGACAGGCAAAGTGGCGTTCTCATCCTGGGACGCGCTCGACAAAAGGGACGGCGCGGTTGTGCTCGATGTACGCGAGACTATGGAACGCCAGGCGTTCGAGCTTCCGGACTCGGTTCACATCCCGCTCGGGCAGCTTCGTGAACGCATCGGCGAGCTTGACCCCGCGCGGCGTTACATCATATTGTGCGCCGTCGGCGTGCGCGCTTACAACGCGTCGCGTATCCTCTCGGCCCATGGGTTTAAAAACGTCCTCGTCTATCCCGGCGGCACGCACTTTTACCGATCCACCCACTTCCCGCTTTTTTGAAAAAAAGCTTGGCAAAAAACTTTAGTCGGCTGCGCTCCAGCCTTTTTGAAAAAAGGCTTCGGCGAAAAACTTTAGTCGGCTGCGCCGCGAACAGTGGGGCAGGTTTAGTTAAACGATCCCCCTCCAGACGTACTGGCGTGCGCCCGATACGATCGCGCCAAACAGAGGTGGGGATAACATAAGGGGAGGGTCGCCGGCCCGCCCCTTGTGAGGTGCGAAAAGGGGCGTTGCCGCGGCTTGTCCGCGCCCGGCGCTTATAGCGCCGGAAAGCCCCGAATAGCCGGCCGGGCAAGCGCAGCGCCCGGCGGTGAGCAATCCGCGCACGGATTGCTCGCGCCAAAGCTCCGCTCCTTTTCCAGGCGAATTTTCGCTGTGTAACTCCAATAAGTTTTTAATATGAAAGGAACGATCTGATTATGGCAACCGTCACTGTAACTTCCAATAACTTTGAAGCCGAAGTCCTGAACGCGGACCGTCCGGTCCTCGTGGATTTCTGGGCGCCGTGGTGCGGCCCATGCCGCATGGTATCCCCTGTTCTCGATACAATTGCCGAGGAAACGCCGTCGGTCAAGGTGTGCAAGGTAAACGTCGACGAGCAGCCGGAACTGGCGCAGACCTTCAAAGTCATGAGCATCCCGACGCTCGCAGCCTTCCGGGACGGCAAGCTGACCGGAACGTCGGTCGGCGTGCGTTCCAAGGCGCAGATCTTACAGATGCTCGGCGTATAAGGGACGCTGATACAGAATAAAGTACGGGCGGGCGCGGCCAATGGCCGCGCCCGCCCGTACTTTATCGTTTTCCTTCCCCTTAAACGCCGTCAACGGCGGGAAACACCCCGAAAAGCCGCGCCGTCCCCTGACCGGCAGGGATATTCATACGCCTTCCTCTCCGGAAAAAGCCAGCGCGCGCAGCTTTTTGCGGTCAAGCAGGCGGATGCTGCCGCGCGAAAGCGAGACGATCCCCTCCCCGACAAAATACCTGAGCACGCGCGTTACAACCTCGCGGGCGCTTCCCATGCAGCGTGCAGCCTGCTCGTGCGTCAGGCGGATCACGTCGCTGCCCGCCTTGGAAAATTCATCCCACAAAAGGATCGCCAGCCGTTGATCCATGCGCATGAATAGAAGCTGCTGCATCGCCCACATCACGTCGGAAAAACGTTCCGCTGCCAGCTTATATGAAAAGCACTCCGCATAAATGCTTTGTTCACAAAGCGCCGAAAAATATGGCGCGCCAGTCAAAAGCGCGTCTGTGTCCTCCTCCGCGTCGATATGCACATCAAATGTGATCTCTGAGAGCACGCACGACGCGGACAGGATACAAATTTCCCCTGCTCCCAGCCGGTAGAGCGTAATCTCACGCCCCTCCTGCGAGAGCATGTATGCGCGCAGCCGTCCGCGCATGACGAACAGCACGCCGATGCATTCGGTTCCCGCGCCGTGCAGGCGCGCGCCTTTTTCATAATGGACCTGTGCGGTATGTTCCGCCAGGCCGGCCTGTTCCCTCGCGTTCAGCCGTTCCCATACCGGGAACGACCGCGCCAGATACCGGTAAATTTCCTCCTGTTCCATCCGCTACGCCTCCCCGTACATTTTTCACCCGCATGGCCCGCCCCGGCAGGACGGCGCTTTTCTTCTATTGTGGCGCATTTGCAGCGGGAAATCAAGCCCTTTTTAAACAGACCGGCCCGGGCAATCATATGCCCGGGCCGGCTGCTCTGTTTCTATTCGCTTTCAATCCTGCGGAACAGGTCGCGCGCCGAAAGGTTGTTGGCGCGCGCCAATCGCCTCCAATGCGCCTGCGCTGCCAGACGGTATGCAAAGCGCGGAAAATTGACTGACAAAAACCGGTTTTCCCCCGGCACACCGTTCTTGATGCACGCGGCCAATACGTCCAACCCTTCCCCCAATGCCTTCTTGGGACCATGTCCAGGCGGAACGCTTGCAAGCTCCAGCATCATCGGCCCAGCGCCGACGCCAAGGCCCATGCCGCGGTCAAGCCCGGCCCGCAGCCGCCAATGCTCCATCATCTCCAGCGCGCAGGCAGTCTGCCGCCCTTCGTAAAATCCGCAGTTGACCAGCGTATAAACGCGCCTGTCCGGGCACGGCCGCTGCAAAAGCAGCGGCTCCAGCGCCTGTAAATGCCGCAGCAGATGCGCCGGCAGGCCGTCCACATAAAGCGGAAAGGCAAATACCAAAGCGTCAAAATCCGCGAACGTCTCTAAAATCTGCGGATCCGGTTTTTCAATTCCGAGTCTGAATTCCGTACACGAACAGCCCTCCAGTCTGGGATACAGCGCGTCGAGCAACATCCCGGAGGCGCTGCCCGTCCGTTTCGGGCTGGCGTTAATCAGGGCTGTTTTCATTTTGCCGGCGCCTCCTTTATGTCATCGGGAGCGTCGACAAAGCAGACTTGGTTTAACCTGCAATAGAAGTTAACGGCCATGGCCTGTACAAATTTGCGTGCTGTCGCGCGCTGGGCGTCTGTCAGGTCGGTCCCATAAAACCAAACCGTCAAATCCATCCTGTTTTCATAGCGCCCCCGATGATGCATTTCACCATTTTTTATCACAAAATAAGGATGTACGTAGGAGATGCTGCGATCGATCACTGTCTTTACAAACGGACTGAACCCGCCATAAACACACTGACTGACAATAAACAACCTTTTGCAGCGTGAAAGCCGTGCGCCCATATCCGCATAGCCGTCCCGGATTACACAGGTCCCGGGCGTTTTAATCCAGCAGCCGAAACAGCCGATACACGGGCGCGCAGGTCCATCATCCGCGATGACCTGTGCGCCCGCAAATGCTCCGGTAATCAGCGCCTTCGCGGACGCACCCTTCACATCATGAATCAGCAAATCCACTATATTTCCCCTTTCATTGATACATATGCCGCATAACGACCCGCATACAGCAGTATGAACAGCCGTGTCATTTTCCAAACAGCTCTGCCGCGCTTTTCATATTCTCTATAACTGGCACGCCAAACGGACAGCGTTTTTCGCAGGCGCCGCATGCGACACAGTCCGATGCGTGCCGCGGCAGCGCCGCATAGTGTTCGCGCACTGTCTCCGGTATGCCGCCCTGTGCCTTGCAGAGATTTAAAAATTTTGTAACGGATGCAATATCGATCCCCTTGGGGCAGGGCGCGCAGTGTCCGCAATACATGCAGTGCCCCTGCCAGCTTATTTGGGGAAACGAAGCGAGCGCGGCGGCGTAGTCGCGCTGCTCTCGAGAAGCGTCCGAATAGGAAAGACATTCGCGCAGCTCGTCCAGAGTGCGCGCTCCGGCCATCACACAGGCCACGGCCGGCCGGGTCAGCGCATAGCTCATGCACTGATACGGCGTCAGCGCGCGGCCGGCCGGCGAGAGCGTCTCATCAAGCAGATCGCCGCCGCCGAACGCCTTCATCACGGTGATCCCAACTCCCATCCGCTGGCACGCCTCATAAAGCGCCTCGCGCTCCGGGTCCATATTGACCAGCGGTTTCTCGTAGCTTTGTTCAGCCCACAGCAACTCCAGGTCCTCGCTTGCGGGCTGGAGGTCGTAGCATGGATTGACGCTGAACATCAGCACCTCGATCAGCCCGCTTTCAACAGCCTTGTGCGCCACAGCGGGATTGTGGCTGGAAAGTCCAATATGTCCGATCACACCGTCCGCCTTGAGCTGCTGCGCATAACGCATGACCGGGCCTCTGCACACCTCCTCCCAATCAGCCATTGAATCGACATAATGAATCATCCCGATCTCCACGGATGAAAGCTCCATACGCGTCAATAAATCCTCAAAACCAGCTTTCACCTCGCCGATTTCACGCGTGCGTTTATATTGACCATCCTTCCAGATCGTACAAAGATGCGCCTGAAAAACAAACCGGCCGCGACGGCCACGCAGCGCCCGTCCAAGGCTTGTACGCATCTCGGGATTCGGAGTATACAGGTCGATGCAGTTGCAGCCGCGCCCCTCCATAAGGTCGATCATCGCCGAAACCTCCTCGGGCGTTTTTTCTAAAAAGCCCTCGCAGCCCATACCGACCTCGCCGACAAGCAGCCCTGTATTGCCCAATCGCCGTTTGTTCAAAATACATCTTCCTTTCCGTCTTTCTGCCGCAAACAATCTGCGGAAGAATGCTCCACGTTGTACTTTATCATAATACGAAACAGGAAAAAAGTAAATCGGAACGGTTTTTATTTTAAGCGCGGCATCCCATGTCATCGAACCAAAATATCCCGGTGCGTTTGAACAGATTGTCGATCTGTCCTCCTGCTGGGATGAACATGCATTATTCGAATCGCGTGAATCGATCATGGCGCTTTCGGCGCGAATCAGCCGGTGCCATGAGCATTGCTGCCGCTTTTTGGGCGCGGCTGGCAGCCTTACCGGCGATACATACCGCATTGCGCTCGACGCCACCACCTCCTCCAAGGTGGCAAAGGCGGCGCGGCGTCTGGCGCTCGGCGCCTTCAAGGGCGGGCCGGAGGGGCGCGGCCGCGAATCGGTGCGCTTTCTTTCCTGCGTGACCAACAAGGGCGTTTTGATGTTTGAGGATACAGCCCGCGCGCTGTGCGACCGCCTCTATCTGATCGACGACGTATATGGGGCTGCCTCCCGGCTTATGCTGAGCGCGCTGCGCAGCCATGCTCTCGAAATGGGCTGGGATGTCATCACCTGTTATTGTCCGCTGTTCCCGTTTGAAAAAATCGATCACCTGTTTATCCCCGCGCTCAAAATCGGCTTTATGACCTCCAACGATTTTCACAAGCCGCAGATCGAACCGTATAAGATCATCCGTTCGCGCCGCTTCACCGACGCTGAACAACTGCGTGCGCACCGCAAGCGCATCGCCTTCAACCGCAAAGCGGCGGCGCAGATGATCGAGCAGGCCGGCAAGCTGCTGGCCGAGGCCAAGCGTCTGCACGATCAACTGGAGGAGTATTACCGGTCTGCGATGGACTTTGAAAAGGCCGACAGTGTTTGCCGCACACTGCTGCAAAAATATGAGCATATTCTGTCCCGCTACGGCCTGTAATTTGTAAAAAAGAGGCTGGCATCCAGTGATGCCAGCCTCTTTTTTACCGGTCAATATTTGGAATCTGTAAATGTCAAGCTGTCAGACTCCTCCGCCGGCTCGTCCAGCGGCGCTTGGGCGGCGGCGCCGCGCAACCGGAACTGGCCGACCAACGATCTGACAAGCCCCGCCTGGCTGGACAGCTCCTCGCTGGCCGCGGCGCTCTGCTCGGAGGTAGCGGAGTTTGTCTGAACCACGGAGGATATCTGATCGATGCCCAGGCTGACCTGTTCGATCGATTCGGATTGCTGGCGCGACGCCTCCGCGATCCGGTCGAGCATCTGTACAGAAACGCTGACCCCTTCCATGGTGCGCACCAGCGAATCGGCTGTCTCATCCACCAGTTTCATACCGTTGTGAACCGCCTGAAGCGAACGTTCAATCAGCGCCGCCGTGCTCTTGGACGCGTCGGCGCTCTTGCCGGCCAAGTTGCGCACCTCGTCCGCAACAACCGCAAAGCCCTTGCCGGCCGCGCCGGCGCGCGCCGCCTCAACGGCTGCGTTGAGCGCCAGGATATTCGTCTGGAACGCGATATCCTCAATGGTCTTGATGATCTTGCTGATCTCATCCGACGTGCTGTTGATTTCATTCATCGCGGCGACCAGATCCTGCATTTTGACATTGCTCTGCTGCATATCGTCTCCGGCACGCTGCGCGCTCTCGTTGGCGCTGGTTGCATTTTCAGCGTTTCGCTGCACATGGTTCGAGATATCCGCAATGGTCGCAGCCAATTCCTGCACAGAACTGGCCTGCTCGGTCGCACCCTGGCTGAGCGACTGGGCGCTTGCAGCCACTTGGTCGGATCCGCTGGCAACCTGGTCGACAGCCATGCTGATCTGAGAAAGCGTATTGTTGATGGAATCGTTGATCTGCTTCATCGATTGCTGAATAGCGACAAAATCCCCCCGGTACTGGCGGGTCATTTCCATTGTAAAATTGCCCTGTGCCATTTCGCCCAAGTGCGTGGAAACGTCGCGCACCACATCGGCCAGGCGTGTCACAGTCACATCCAGGCCGTTCATCAGGCCGGCCGTTTCATCCTTTGAATGAATCTGCGGAACCGGCGTGTGCAGATCACCTGTCGAAAGCAGATCCAAACGCTCCATACAGGCCTTAATCGGATTGGCAACCGAACGTGCCAACCGCACAGCGATAAAGACTGCGACAATGATAACGGCCAGAACAATGAGAACCGTAATCATGATGCTCGTTTTGAGCGACGCCATAAATTCCGACTTGCTGGCCTCAATACCGATGCTCCAGCCCTGTTCGCCTACGATTGGGGCATAGCCGAAGATTTTACTGTCTCCGTCAAATTTATATGTATCGAAGCCGGATTCGCCACGGATCATCCGCTCATGGATAGCCGCGATATCCGCAACACTTCTGTCGCTTTTGGCCTGGTCGATGATGTTGACGCCGTCGACGACATATGACGGATCGGGATGCCCGATCACATCGCCGTATTCGTCAAGGATGTATGCCTGTCCGCTTTCGCCGATATGCAGGCCGCTTACAATCTCCGTTAAAAACGACGCGTCCACCGCTCCATAAACAAGTCCGTCGAATTTTCCGTTTGTTAAAATCGGAGAGGCCATGAGAAAAACCACTTGGGCGCCGTCATGAATCGGATTGGAAATAACCGGACTCAAGCGTTCCTTGCACCATTTAAAATAATCCTGGTCGCTGTTGTTTGTCCCGGACGGGCCGATCCCCTGCGCGTCGAGCTTGCCCAGATACATAAATCCATTGCGCGAGGCAATACCCTCCGACCGCTCGATCAGCGCCTTGTCGCTTGGCTTTGAGGTGTGAAAAACGTCCAGCGCCGCGGCCTCGGTCAAGGTGCCCCAGTATCCATTAAGCTTTTCATTGATTGCTTCGCCCGCAATATCTGCGGCCGGGCCGATCGTGGATTCGAGAACCGCATAGGTTCCCCTGTAGTTCAAAATTGCGGAGACTGCTCCTATCAATATAGAACCAATCAATACGACCGGCAGCATGTTAACCAGAATTTTTGACTTGATAGACTTCATATGTCCGATTCCCTCCTGACCCTTCCTTCCATAGCCACAGTGGAAAAAAAGGCCCATCTATTAGGAAACAAATTTCCCCTTTTTATTATTAGTATAAACATATTACGAAAAAAATTCAACACTTCTGCACCATAAAATGTACTTTTATTTTTAAATCTACGCAATATTCAGTCCCGTGCGTTATATAATACGACGCTCGTCGACAAAAACGCCATCAAAAAAAGCAATGCGCCCGCCGGCTTTACCGGTCGGACGCATAGCTTGGCGGCGCGGTGCGAACCGCTGTCATATCAGCAGAACGCTACGCGGCTGCTCCTCACTTCTGCATTTTTTCAAAGTCTTTATCAGAAAGCTGGATTGAAACGGAATGGAAATCCTCATCGCTGGTCAGATAACTTTGAAACTGTACCAACCCCCGCTTCGCCTGAAGTGTGTAAGTCTTTTTCGACGCGTCCTTTTTTTCCTTCGCGCCCCATTCCTGCGCGGCATAATCGAATGACAAATCCTGTACGCTTACGCCGTTATATGCAGCCTCAACCTTTTCCGTCGCTGTTTTGGTAAGCGTCACGGTCTGCAAAATCCCCTCTGAAGCGGAAAGAGTTGTTTCCTCGGTAATATCTGTGTTTCCGCTCCACGGCACGCTGACAGTCGCAAAAATCTGATCGCCCGCGCCCCTGCTCAGACTGTAATTAAATGAAATGTATTTTTCTCCGTCCCGCGCGAAATCCGGCATCTTCTCCAGGTGCGCCTCGTACCCACGGTCGACAAGATCCTGTACGGTTGTCTGCCCGAGGACGATGGTATAGCCATCCAGCGTGGCCTCCATCGGCATGTCCGCCCCGCCGCACGCCGTAAGTGCGATAAGCAGCAGCATCGCAGCCAACAGTGACAGCCATTTTGTTTTCATGTGTTTTCTCTCCTTCATTCTGTTTCTCTGAAACGGCTCGCTGTTAAACGGCGAACCGCCCCAGGGCAAGACGGATTCTATTATATATCCGCGCCCATGTTTTGTCACTATTTTTTTATAATTTTTCACATTCGCCCGTAAACACTGTAAAAACCGACCTTCTCTCTACGCTTCCCGCAATGCGACGGCTCTAATATTTTGCCTCGCTCCGTGACGGCAGCAAACGGTCATGGATGCGAAAACGCCGCACGATGAAATCATCGCGCGGCGTTTTGTGTTTTAAGAGCACAGTTTATAATGGCGTCCCGGAATCCTTTTCCTGCGTGATGGCCTGCATATCCTCCAGGGAATTTTCCAGATGTTCGGTCATCAGCGCGACGCCGGCTTCGGCGTTGCGCTTTTCAAACGCGCTGAGCAGCGCGTCGTGCGTGGTAATTGCATGTACGGCGTTATCGGGCAGCTGGTAGGTCTGCATACGGTAATCCATGATACATTCGGCGATGATCTTTTCCATTCTGATCAGCAGCTCGTTACCGCTCGCCTCCGCAATCTTATGATGCAGCTCCTCATCGTAAAACGCCATCTTGACATAGTTTTTCGCCCTTGCACTCTGCACGAACAGCTCATGCAGCACGCGAAGCTGTTCAAGCTGCCGGTCGCTCATGCGCTGGATCGCCAGACGTGTGGTCATCGTTTCGATGGCGATGCGCACCTCCATGATGTTGGTCAGCCGCTGGCTGTGCTCGCGGAACCAGTTGGCCACATAGCTGTCGTCGGTGCGTTCCTCCGGAAAGCCCTTGAAATAAGCGCCCTTGCCGCGGCGCACGTCGATCATGTCGATGGCCTGCATCATCCGGTACGCCTCGCGCGCCGTTGAACGGCCAACGCCGTACATTTCGCAGATTTCCTTTTCTGTCGGCATTTTATCGCCCACATCGATGTTTCCTTCGACAATGTATTCCTTCAAATTGTTGATCACCTGATCGACAATTGAAATCCGTTCGATCGGTTTCATAAGGCCCACCGCTTTCAACATGGAATTGCCCAAGGCTCGTACTAGCTTTGTCCGATCACAAGACAACAGGGCGGGACGTATCCGCTTCTATTATAACACTTCCAACATTTCTCATCAAGAGCTTGCTTAAAAATAGAAGGCTTGCCTGTTCATTTATATTCGGTATGTAAAAGCTAAAAGCCTATTTCATGACGCGTGCAAAGTTCTTGCGGATTTTTTCCTGAAGCGCTGGTTCGTCGATCCCGACATTATCAAAAATGAAAGCGAGAATCTGCTCCAGATTTTCCTCAGTCGGCTCGATCCCGAGCTGTGAAAACTGCGTCGGCGTGCCGATCAGCTCAAGAAAACGCACATTCTTTTCGATGTACTCCTCTGAATATCCATTGACCGCAAGCTGCACGGGAATGCCGCACGAGACGATCTCACCATGCAGAAGCCTTGCGCGCTGCGGTTTAAACAGCTTGCTGACGGCGTCGTAAAGGCCATGTGCGACCGCAAGCTGCTTGCTGCCGCTCGACAGCTGCGAGGTCAAACCCGTCAGCGCAAGATTCGTGAAGATGATATCGTCGACAACCGGCGTAAGCGTGCCGTCCGCAACCTGTAAAACGGCGTTGGCCGCGTCTGCAAAATATTTATCTGTGTTCGATTTGGCAACCTGCAAAGCCGAAACCGGCATGATTGTGATATCCCAGCCCTTGACAAAGCGAATACTGAAATCGATTTCAGGATACTTGGCCATCGCGTCCGCCACGCCTGCGGCCAGCATGCGCGCCGGGCACCGGCGCGCCAGCAGGTCGGTATCGACCAGCACAGCGGCCACCGGCTGGCGGCAGTATTCGTTGCAGTCCGGCGTCCCGGTATCGTCGTACTTGATACAGACCGTCGCATAACACGCGCAGGTAGCCGCCGACGTGGGCACGGTGATGACGCGGACGCCGAGACGGTCGGCCGCCAGCTTGACCGTGTCCATGCACTTTCCGCCGCCCACACCGATGATCAGCCGCGCGCCGAACGACTCGGCGTCGCGCACAATCGCGCCGACCGTCGTCTCGCTGCAAAAGCCGGAAAACGGATGAAACAGAAAGTCCACGCCGTTTGCACGCAGGCTTTCTTCCACCTGTTGCCCGGCGATCTGCCACGCGGTCGCGCCCGCCGCCACAATAGCCCGGTCCGCAAAAAATTTCGCCTCCCGCCCGGTCAGCGCGGCAGCCCCCGGCGTTTGGATATATCTTCCTGCTCCAAGAATGATCTGTGCTCCATCTCTCATTTCAATACAGCTCCTTTACGACATGGATTCGGGGTTTAATCGAAAGACCTCTATCGCTGTGTGTGAAAAAATTTGCTCGAGCGCGGCCGGATCCCGCACCGCCTGACGGTATTTGAACAGCTCCCCGGCCGCCTGCGCAGGCACATCGGTGGAAAACATCAGCTTGTCAGGCGGCAGCGCCTGCAAAAACTGCTCGATATTTTCTATGCCGACGCCGCTCGGCTCCAGCCAGACATTGTCAAACGCCTGCGCCAACAGCATTGCCTGTACCGAAAAAAAGTCGGAACCGGCATGTGCGATCACGATGCGGACATCGGAATAATCGCGCGCGAGCGGCGTCAGGCGAACCGGGTCTGCGAACGGGACGCCCATGCCGGTGTGCACCATCACAGGGATGGACAGCTCCCGCGCCGCGTCAAAGACCTCTCGGGCGTCACGCGACAGCAGATCGACCGCATGGCCGTTGGGCGTCAGCTTGACGCCGACAAAACCAAGCTCTTTTACACAGCGCCGCAGCTCGGCGCGGTAATCGTCCGGCCTAAAATGCGGATTGATCGAAGCCATCCCCCATATCCGTCCGGGATGTGCCTGGCAGAGCGCGGCAATCCGGTCGTGTGCGGCGCGCGTATCCTCCAGATAGGGCCGTGCAATGCAGGGCTGGACGATCGCGCCGCCGATTCCGTTTTCTGCCATTGTGCCGAGCAGCCGCGATTCTGTCACCTCAAAATCGTAAACCACATCCCTGCCAAGATGGCAGTGCGCGTCAATGATCATGCGAACCTCCTTAATTGATTAATAAAATTATTATAAGATTGTCTGACATCTTAATTGATTATAACAGCCCTTTTTCAGACTTGTCAAGCTTTTGTTTTTTGTAATACAACAAAATTTTACTATATATTTTTATTATTTTATACAAAGTTTCAAAATACATGTTGACAACCACAAGCATCCCGTCTATACTTTTAGACACGATATCAGACAACATTACAGCCTGATAAATATTACAATTTATGATCTGGAGGAACACAGCATGACAAGGAAAGAGTTCACCGCAAAATACGGCCGCATTCTTTTGCCGCTGGTCACGCCCTTCGGCAAGGATGAGGAAATCGACTACAAGGTCTATGGCGATCTGATTGAATATCTGATCAAAAACGATCTTTGCGATTCGCTGATTGTCACCGGTACGACCGGCGAAGCAAGCCTGCTCACCTTTGACGAGCGCGTGCGCCTGATGGAAACAGCCGTCCGTGTCAGCGCCGGCCGCAAGCCAGTCATTGCCGGCACAGGCTGCGCCTCCACAAAGGAAACGGCCGCGCTCACCAAAAAGGCTGCGGAGCTCGGCATCGATCTTTGCATGATCGTCTGTCCCTTCTATAACAAGCCGACGCAGCAGGGCGTTTACAACCATTACAAGCAGATCGCCGAAAGCGTTAACGTCAACATCCTGCTTTACAACATTCCCATCTTTGTCGGCATCAACATTGAGGCCCAAACCGTCCATGAGCTGTCCAAAATCCCGAACATCATCGGCATCAAGGACGAGGCCGGCGTCAATCCGACCCAGGTCACGGATTATTTTCTGGCCACCGAGGACACCAATCCCGAATTCGTTATCTTCAACGGCGACGACATCATGCTTCTGCCGACCATCGTTCAGGGTGCCATGGGCATCGTAAGCGGCGGCGCGCACATCTTCGGCCATGAAATCCGCGCGATTATGGACGCCTTCGCCGCCGGCGACAACGCCCGCGCCCGCGAGCTGTTCATCCCGCTTTACCGTTTCTGCAAGAGCTGCGGCCAGAACGGACGCATCCTGCCCAACTCGATCATGCGCCCGGCCATCGAGCTTGTAACCGGTATTCCGGTCGGCCCGGCCCGCAGCCCGCTCGCCCCCATCACCGAAGCGGAAAAGGCTGTCCTCACCGACGTGCTCAGGCAGGCCGGCAAGCTCTCCTGATCTCCCGCATACCTTTTTTGAAAAAAAGGTATGCCAAAAAACTTTAGCCGGCTGCGCTCCGGCTTTTTTGAAAAAAAGCCTCGGCAAAAAACTTTAGCCGGCTGCGCCGCGAACAGCGGGGCGGGTACAGCGTAAAAACAGGCCGCGCCGCAAATCGCGGGACGGACGCCGCGCCGGTTCTCTTAAGGATGATCCGCTCACCCTGCATCTGCATAAGCATCTGGCTCTAACTGAAAAATGGGAGGAATCGAAATGAAAAAGCATCTCGCAATCCTGCTTGCGGCAGCGATGTCCACCACACTGTTTGCCGGCTGCGGCGGCGCTTCGCAGCCCGCCGCCTCCAGTCAGGGGACCGCCGCGTCCGCACCCCAGAGCAGCGCCTCCGCCGCGCCCGCGGATGGGACGGCCGCGACCGACGGTGAAATCCTGTTCGGCCTGAGCTGCGCACTGACCGGCAACTTCCCGCTGGCGGGCCAGCGTACCCGTGAAGGCATCGACCTGGCATTGGAGGAAATCAACGCAAACGGCGGTGTGCTTGGCAAAAAGCTCGTCTATACGATTGAGGACGACCAGAACACCCAGACCACAGCGGTCAACGTCGTCACAAAGATCTTGACGCAGGACGTCGCGGCCGTCATCGGACCGCATACAAGCGGAAACGCGATGGCGACCAATGAGCTTTACCGCAATGCCGGCGTCCCATTTTTAACCGGCGGCACAAGCCCCAAGCTTGAGGAGGCTCAAAATCCCTACATGTTCCGCTGCCGCCCGGCGGATACAATCAACGGACAGGTGGCGGCCAAATACGCCATCGAGACGCTCGGCGCGAAAAAGATAGGCATTTCCTTTAACAATAACGATTTCGGTACTGGCGGACGCGATGTGATCATTGCCTACCTTGAGGAAGCGGGCGTGCCGTATGTAGCGGTCGGCCACAATGCCGGCGACAAGGATCTCACCGGCCAAATCATGCAGCTCAAAGGCGAGGGCGTCGACTGCATCATCTCCTGGACCGACGACGCAGAGGTCGCCCTGACCGCCCGTCAGCTCTATGAGCTTGGCGTCGACGTCCCGGTGATCGCATCGGCGGGCGTCGTTATGGATCAGGTGCTCAACCTGCTGGAACCTGAGTATGTCGAGGGCTGGTATTCCGTCACCGATTTTGTATCGACCAGCGATGAAGCTGTGACCGCCGAGTTTACCAAAAAGTTTACCGACAAGTACGGCTATGCCCCCGAGCTTTACGCAGCTACCTATTACAGCGCCACCTATGTGCTGGCCGATGCGATTGAGCGCGCTGGCTCGGCCGATCCGCAGGCTGTGCGCGACGCGCTGGCCGCAACCGATGGGCTGGTCTTGCCTGAAGGCAGCTACAAATGCGACGAAAACGGCAACCTGCTGCACGGCTGCGTCATCGCACAGATCCGCGATAAGGTCCCGACGATGGTCGAATACGTCGATCTCGCGGCGTAACCGCACAGCACAAAAAAACCGGCCCCGCCGGACCCAGTCCGGCGGGGCCATCCAACTATAACCGGCTGTTTTGCGCGCGCCGCTGGCAAAACAGCGGATCATAAGGGGTGAAAGAATTGACAGCCGAAATCATTGTCCAGTTGATTGTCAGCGGGCTGGCGCTCGGCTTTATCTACGCGCTCGTGTCAATCGAATACACCATCATCTTCAATGCGACCGGCCTGCTCAACTTCAGCCACGATAAGCTGATTATGCTCGGCGCCTATGTGTTCGCCGGACAGTTCGTCCTGCGCATGGGCGCGCCGCCGGCCATCGCGATCATCGCAACCGTCGCCACCATGTTCCTGTTCGGCGTTCTGGTCGCCACCGGCATTTTCAACCCGCTGCGCAACATGGCCTCCCCCGTGTTCGCGGTCATCGGTACGGTTATCCTCGGACGCATCCTGACCGAGCTGGCCCGTGTCATCTGGGGAGCGACGCCCTTTACAGTTCCCGGCTTTCTCAAGGGGATCGTCAAGATCGGCAGCATCGTGATTCCGCGGGCCAATATCGCTATCATCCTTGTCTCCGCGGTCATTGTGACCGCTTTGCAGATCTTTTTTAAAACAACGAAAATGGGCAAGGCGATGCGCTGCGTCCAGCAGAACAAAACAGCCGCCACGCTCATGGGGATCAACGTGACCGCCAACATCAATCTGACGATCGCCCTCAGCGCGGTCATCTGCTCCGCCATCGGCATCCTGGTTATCCCGCTGTTCACCATCGATCTGACCATCGCCAATATGATCGGACTCAAGGGCTTTGCAGCCGGCGTCATCGGCGGCTTCGGCTATCTGCCCGGCGCGATCGCGGGCGGGATTCTGATCGGTATCCTTGAAAATCTGAGCACCCTTGTCATCCCGACCCTGTATAAGGACTGCGTGGCGTTTGTGCTGTTGATCGTATTTCTGCTTGTAAAACCGTCCGGCCTGCTCGGACACAGACAGTAAAGGAGGCCCGCTATGAAACGGATCAAACGGGCGGCGCTCTGCCTGCTGCTGATTTTCCTCGTCGTATTCCCGCTTTCGTATGACAACGCCTATGTACATATCCTGCTCAGTCAGACGCTTGTCAATATCGTCATTGTCATGGGACTCAATTTCATCACCGGGCTGACCGGCCAGATGAACCTTGGCACCGCCGGCATCATGGGGCTTGGCGCTTATACGGCGGCGCTGTTCAGCACGCGCCTGGGCGTATCGCCCTGGATCGGCTTTCTGCTGGCGATCGTCATGGGGCTGGCCATCGGATGGATGCTCGGCTATCCGAGCCTGCGGCTCAAGGGCGTCTATCTGTCGCTGACGACGATCGGCTTTTCAGAGATCGTGCGCCTGATCCTGACCAACTGGGTCGAGCTGACCGGCGGCACCATGGGCGTGCAGGGCATCCCGCATATCAGCCTGTTCGGCTACGCGCTGGATACCTCGCGCAAGGTCTACTACCTGTACCTGGCCGCCGTCGTGCTGCTCGCGTTCACCGCGTGGCGCATTGTCCATTCCAAATGGGGACGCGTGTTCAAGGCCATCCGCGACAATGTGGAGGCGGTCGAAGCGTGCGGCATCGACATCGCCAAAATCAAAATTCAGGCCTTCACGCTGGCCACCGTGTTCGGATGCCTCGGCGGCGCAATGTACGCCTACCTGATGGGCTATCTCAACCCGACGACCTTTACAACTGATCTGTCGGCCAACTATCTGATCATGATGATGATCGGCGGCATCGGTTCGGTGCCGGGCAACATCCTGGGCACGGCGATGATCACGCTGCTGCCGGAATGCCTGCGCTTTCTGGGCACGAACTACTGGCTGTATTTCAGCATCATCGCGCTTTTATTCGCGATCTTCCTGCCCAACGGGCTTGTATCCCTGTTTGGCGGTGAAAAGAATCTCGGCCGGTTCTGGATGCCGAAAAAACAAAAGAGCGGGAGGCGCGCATGATGGAACCTGTCCTGAAAATGGAGCATGTCACAAAACGCTTTTCCGGCCTGATCGCCGTGAACGACCTGTCGCTTGAAATGCCGGAAAACTGCATCCATTCGCTGATCGGCCCGAACGGCTCCGGCAAGACGACGACGGTCAATATGATCACGGGCGTGCTGCCTGTCAGCGAGGGCGAAATCTTTTACCGCGGCGTCAAAACAAGCGGCAGCCCTGTCTACCGCATCGCCCGTCTTGGCGTGGGGCGCACATTCCAGAACCTCAAGCTGTTCGGGTCCATGAGCGTATTGGAAAACCTGATGATCGGCGCGCACCAGATGACAAAGATCGGGCTTGTGCGGTTTCTCGTCGACCTGCCCGGCGAAAAACGAGAGGAAAAGCTGCTGACCGAACGCGCCGAACAGGTGCTCGAGGAGATCGGCCTTGCCGACCTGCGCCATGAAAAGGTCAAAAACCTCGCCTACGGCAAGCAGAAGATGACCGAGCTTGGCCGCGCGCTCATGCTCAAGCCGGCCCTGCTCATCCTCGACGAGCCGGCCGCGGGGCTGAACCCTTCCGAGCGGCGCGAATTTGTCGACATCCTGTTAAAAACACACGAGCGCGGGATCGATCTCTTTTTGATCGAGCACAACATGGACGTCGTTATGAATATCAGCACCAAGATCACCGTGCTCAACTTCGGCGCGAAGATCGCGGAAGGGACCCCCTATGAAATTCAGAACAACGACGAGGTGATCCGCGCTTATCTCGGCGACAAATACAAGCCGGTGGAGGGTTAGTCTATGGCTATGCTGAAAGTACATGGAATCGACGTGTTTTACGGAAACGTCCAGGCCCTGTTCGACGTCTCCATTGAGGTGCACGAAGATGAGATCGTCTCAATCATCGGCGCCAACGGCGCGGGCAAGACAACCCTCATGAAAACGATTATGGGCATCAACCGCCCCGCACGCGGCGCAGTCACCTACAACGGCGAGCAGATCAGCGACCTGAAAGCGCATCTGATCGTCGGACGCGGCATCGTCTATATCCCTGAGGGGCGCGAGGTGTTTCCGCAGATGAGCGTGCTTGAAAATCTGGAGATGGGCGCGTTTTGCAAAAAGTATACAAAGGCGCAGCTTGACGAGCACATCGCCGAGGTATACGAACTGTTCCCGCGCTTAAAGGAGCGCGCGCGCCAGCAGGCGGGCACCCTCTCGGGCGGCGAACAGCAGATGCTCGCCATCGGGCGCGGCATGATGAGCGATCCGAAGCTGATCATGTTTGACGAGCCGTCGCTCGGGCTTGCCCCTGTCATCGTGGACGAGATGTTCGACGCCATCGTCAAAATCAACCGCACACGCAAAACGCCTGTCGTCATTGTTGAACAGAATGCGTTTATGGCCATGTCGATCTCCTCGCGCACCTACGTGCTCGAGGTGGGCCGCATCGTCAACAGCGGCGACAGCCGGGAGCTGCTCGACAGCCCCGATATCAAAAAAGCCTATCTGGGCGGCTGACGCGCGCCGCCGGCTGGCATATGAAAGGGGCGGCAAACGCCATGAAGCTTGTCAGATTTCTTTATAACGGGCGCGAGCAGTACGGCGACTTGCAGGCGGATACCATCCGCCTGCTTGACGGCGCTTTGGACACTGGCTTTACACCGTCGGACAAATGCGCCGCGCGCGCCGATGTACGCCTGCTCGCACCCGTCAGACCGAGCAAAGCGGTCTGTATCGGGCTTAATTATATGGATCACATCATTGAATCGCACGAAAAGGTCCCCACATCGCCCGTCGTCTTTATCAAGCCCTCCACGGCGGTCATCGGGCCTGGCGGCCGCATCGTTTATCCGGCGCAGTCAAAGCGCGTGGACTACGAGGGCGAGCTTGCAATCGTCATCGGGCGGCGCGCCAAAAACGTCCCGGAACACGAGGCGGCCAGTCATATCCTCGGCTATACCTGCGCCAACGACGTGACCGCCCGCGATTTGCAGCCCTCGGACGGCCAGTGGTCGGTTGCAAAGGGCTTTGATACGTTTCTGCCGCTCGGGCCCTGCGTCGATACCGAGGCCGACCCGTCCGGCCTGCCGATCCGCACCATCCTCAACGGCCGTACCGTGCAAAACTCGAATACGCGGCACCTGCTCTTTAAGCCGCTCTGGATCGTAAGCTGGCTGTCGGCGGTTATGACGCTCCTGCCGGGCGACGTGATCCTGACCGGCACCACCCTGGGCATCGGACCCATGCAGCCCGGCGATACCGTTTCCGTGGAAATCGACGGGATCGGACGGCTTGAAAACACTATCGTATCCGACGGCGCAAAGGGGGAAACGGACGTATGAACATACTGGTATGCATCAAGCAGGTCCCGGCGTCAAGCAAGGTGGAGGTGGACCCGCAGACAGGCGTGCTCAAGCGCGCCGGCGTGGAATCGAAGATGAACCCATACGACCTGTACGCGCTTGAAACGGCGCTGCGCCTGCGGGAGGAACACGGCGGCAGCGTGACGGTCCTCAGCATGGGGCCGCCGCAGGCGCAGGCGGTCATCCGCGAGGCGTTCGCAATGGGCGCAGACGCCGGCGTGCTGCTCTCCGACCGGCGGTTCGGCGGTGCGGACGTGCTCGCCACAAGCTATACGCTCGCGCAGGGCGTGCGCCGGGCGGGCCGCTTCGACCTTCTGATCTGCGGTAAGCAGACGACCGACGGCGATACCGCCCAGGTCGGCCCGGAGATCGCCGAATGGCTCGGCATCCCAAGCGTGGCCAACGTCCGGCGGATTGTCCGCGCGGAGAAAGGCGCCGTCGTCGTGGAGGCGGATCTGCCGCAAAGCCTTGAAACTACACGCGTGCAGTTTCCGTGCCTGCTGTCGGTCGACAAGGACATCTGCCAGCCGCGCCTGCCCTCCTATGTCAAGCTGTGCGCCAGCCGCGAACGGCCCGTCACGGTCCTGACGCTCGACGATATGGACGACCGGGATGAACGGCATTACGGCCTGAACGGTTCGCCCACACAGGTGCGGCGGATTTTCCCGCCGGAAAGCGACGTGCGCCGGGAAATCTGGCGCGGTTCCGGCCAGACGCTCGGCGCACGCCTGTACACGATGCTGCGGCAGAAAAAATTTGTATGAGAGGGGGTGCGCCTTGTGGCAAAACTGGTGATCCATCCTGAAAAAATCGGCGACACAGCCGCCTTTATCCGCCTCTGCCCATTCGGGGCGCTTGAGGAGCGGGGCGGTACGGTACAGGTCAGCGCCGCCTGCAAAATGTGCCGCCTGTGCGTCAGAAAAGGGCCGCCCGGCGCGGCGGAATACGTCGAGGATACAGCAGCGCCCGCCGTGGACAAATCACAGTGGAGCGGCGTCGCCGTTTATGCCGACCATGAGGAAGGCGTGCTGCATCCGGTGACATTCGAGCTGATCGGCAAGGCGCGCGAACTGGCCGCCGTCATCCGGCAGCCGGTCCGCGTCCTCCTGATGGGCGGCGGCGTCAGCCAAGCCGCCCACGAGCTGCTTCACTACGGCGCGGACGAGGTCTATGTCTGCGACGACCCCGCGCTGCGCCATTTTTCCATTGAACCGTATGCCGCCGTCTTTGAAGCATTTATCGCACAGACGCGTCCTGCGGCGATCCTGGTCGGCGCGACGGCTGTCGGCCGGCAGCTTGCCCCGCGCGTGGCCGCGCGGCTGAAAACGGGGCTTACAGCCGACTGCACAGTGCTGGAGATGAATGAAAACACCGATCTTGTACAGATCCGCCCGGCTTTCGGCGGCAATATCATGGCGGAGATCGTCACCCCGAACCATCGTCCACAGATGGCTACAGTGCGTTATAAGGTGATGAACGCGCCGGAACGGTCGCCGCACAGCAGCGGGCAGATCGTCAGCCTCCACGTCGATCCAACCCGCCTGAAGGGCGGCGTGCAGGCGCTCGAAGCCGCGCCGAAGCCGGAGGAAAAATACATTGAATCGGCCGATGTGCTCGTTGTGGCGGGACGCGGCGTCAAGAAGGAGGAGGACCTGGCCATGCTTGAGGAGCTGGCGTCGCTGCTTGGCGGCCAGCTCGCCTGTACGCGCCCGATGGCGGAAGCCGGCTGGATCGACGCCAGGCGGCAGGTCGGCCTTTCCGGGCGCACCGTGCGTCCCAAGCTGATCATCACCTGCGGCGTATCGGGGGCTATCCAGTTTGTGGCCGGCATGGACCATGCGGAGACGATTGTCGCGATCAACCGCGACGAAAAGGCGCCGATTTTCCGGGTGGCGCATTACGGGCTAGTGGGGGATTTGTACGAGATTGTCCCGCATCTGCTCGGCCAGCTCCGGGAACGAAAGGAGGCGGCGGTATGCGCGAACGTCTGACGGAACACGATCTTACATTCCTGCGGCAGCTTGCACAGGACCCCGACCGGTTGCTGGCCGGCGATGAGATCAGCGAGGAATACAGCCACGATGAATTGAGCGGCACAGCCGGCTGGCCGCAGGCGGTGTTCCGCGCAAAAAACGTCGCAGAGGTTTCGGCGGTCATGCGGTACGCCAACGAACACGCCATTCCGGTGACGCCGCGCGGCGCGGGTACGGGACTGGTCGGCGCGGCCGTCGCGGTCGCAGGCGGTATCCTGCTCGACCTGAGCCTGATGAACCAGGTGCTCGAGCTTGACGAAGACAATCTCACCCTGACCGTCGAGCCGGGCGTGCTGCTGATGGATCTGGCGGCCTATGTGGAGGAGCGCGGATTTTTTTACCCGCCGGACCCTGGCGAAAAATCAGCCACGATCGGCGGGAACATCAGCACGAACGCCGGCGGTATGCGCGCCGTCAAATACGGCGTCACACGCGATTATGTGCGCGCGCTGGAGGTTGTACTGCCCGACGGGGAGATCGTGGAGCTGGGCGGCAAGATTGTCAAAAACAGCTCGGGCTACGATCTCATGGATTTGATCGTCGGCTCGGAGGGCACGCTCGGCATTGTGACAAAAGCGGTGCTGCGCCTGCTGCCCCTGCCGCAGAAAACGGTCAGCCTGCTCATTCCGTTCCCGACGCTTGGACAGGCAATCCGCACCGTTCCGCTGATTATCCGTTCGAAGGCCGCCCCGACGGCGATAGAATTTATGGAGCGGGAGGTCATTGCGGATGCGGAGGAATACCTTGGCAAAAAGTTTCCCGACCACAGCGCGGACGCATACCTGCTTCTGAAGTTTGACGGCAGCTCGGCGGAGGAGCTAGAGCGGCTGTATGAAGGCGTGGCGCAGATCTGTTTGGAACAGGGCGCGCTCGACGTGCTGATCTCCGACACCGAGGAACGCGACGAATCGATCTGGAAGGCGCGCGGCGCGTTTCTGGAAGCGATCAAAGGCTCGACGACCTGTATGGACGAGGTGGACATCGTTGTGCCGCGCAGCCGGGTGGACGCTCTGGTGGAGTATACGCACGGGCTTCAGGCCGAGCTTGGCGTGCGTATCAAGAGCTTCGGCCATGCGGGCGACGGCAATCTGCACGCGTATATTCTGCGCGACGGCCTGCCGGACGGCGTATGGGAGGAGAAGCTCGCGCTTGCGATGGAAAAGCTGTATGAACGCGGCAGGCAGCTTTGCGGGCAGGTATCCGGCGAGCACGGCATCGGCTACGCCAAGCGCGCTTATCTGAGCGAGTCTCTGCCGCCGCGCATACTCGCCCTGATGCGCGCAGTCAAACGCGCCTTCGACCCCAAGGGCATCCTCAATCCGCACAAGGTCTGCGAACCATGAATCGAAAAAAGGGCGTGGGAGCCATGGCTCCCACGCCCTTTTTTATGCTCCGCCTCACCGCGGCGCGCGCCGGTGGAACGCGCGCGCCAGCGCGCGCACAAGCGCGTCGCCGTCCGCCGCATCCGGCTGTGCGACTGCCTGCACAGACACAGCGCCGCAGCGCGCCCGCAGCGTTTCAAGCGCACGGCGCGGCCTGGCCGGCGCGCTTAAAATTTCCAGCCGCGTATATCCCGGATATCCCCGCGCCAAAACCGCGCGGATGCGCAGATATTCCGCTTGCGGCAGCGCCTCAATGGCGGCGCGCAGCGCCCCGGCGGCTTCGTCCGTCTCAAGCGCGGCAATCATCAGCGCGTCGCAGCCGGTCGGCAGCGGTCCGTAAACATACGCCTCGTGCGGGCTGGCATAGAGCTGCTCATAAAGCGCCTCCTCGGCGGGATTTGAAAATTTTCCATAATAGACGTGCATCATATCGCGCACAACGCTGTAAATAAAGCACCCATGCCCGGCTTTTTCAAACGCGGCGGTCACAGCGCGCGCAGCCTCCTCCGGCATTGCGCGCAGGTCGGAATAACGCGCGCTGTCGATATCGTACAAAGCCGCCCCGTCGAGACACACGACCGGCAGGCGAAGCTGCGCGCCGTCAAGCAGCGGCAAAAACGACGACGGCGTCCGGTCCGTCACAACGGCGATATTCGCGCCGCGCTCGGCAAGCTGGGTCAGACGGATGCGTGTGAACGCGGTCATCCGCCCGCTTTTTCCAAGCAGCCCGCCGTCGAGCGCGCACGCAAACAGGATCTCCCGGCGGCGCGGCAGCGGCAGGTGCGCGCTGTTGACCGCAAGCGATACGCCGATGCCGATCAGGGTGTCAAGAATGCGGTTGAATGCAAACAGATACGGATTGACGTCCATGCCGTGCGAAACCGCAACGCTCATAAAGACCACGCAGGTGATGTAAGAGGCGCTCGTTTCCCGAAGCAGCACCGTGATATAGATCAGTACAATCACCATGAGCGACACAAGCAAGTATTGCACAACCGGCCAATCCCGCGGCAGAAACGCGCGTTCAAACAGCAGCAGCGCCATGCCCGCGCACCCGCCGATCAGCGTACCCACGACGCGGTTGAGCGCAACCTTGATGCTGTTTGAAACATATGGCTGCATGCACAGGACGGCAGCGATCGCCGAGTAAAACGGCACGCCCGCGCCGCCGCGCAGCAGGTCGATCATAAAGCACAGAAAGACAGCCGCAGCCGATTTGATAATACGCATCCCGATGTGCGGCATGAAGCCACCTCCCTCTCGGCGAAACCGCCTGATCTAAATACAAAGATAATACGCGCCCTGTCCCGGCAGCCGCTCAAATCAGGCGGATGGGCATTCATTCAGGCCGCCTCGCCCTGATCCCCCGTCCCGGATGATGGGGAGCGCATATTCGACGCATACTGAAAGCTCCCGTCCTCCTTAAGCGCGATTGACAGCGTCCCTTCCCATATCACAGCCGTATCGTCCGCCGCGCTGAAGGCCGCGTAATCAAGCGTCAGCATATCGCCGTCCAGAGCCGCGCCCACGACACGCCCGGACGCGCCGCCGCCAAGCCCTGTGAATTCGTAGGCGTCCCGCTGCGCGTCATACCGGGCGTGCGCACGCATCGTCTCCGTCGGGTCCGCGGTGAAAAATTGGCGCACATACGCCTCCACCTCAGCCTCCGGGAAAAAGCCGCCGCTCTGTTCACCGGGATGCTCCTGTGTCCAATAGACGCCATAAAAATCGATCAGCGCCCCGCCGTCAATCTCCCGGGGCGTATCCCAGCTCTGCGCGGTCACGCCCGAATAAAACGGCCGGTGCAGATATGTATCGGTCAGCGCATCGTAATCGGTCAGATCAACCGCACCGGACGCGGCCGGCGAGGCCGTGTCAACTGCCGCCGCGGACACCGTGCCAAAGGAGGACGCGGCCTGCTTCTCCCCCTGCGGCGCACAGCCCGCCAAAACCGCCGCGCAGCAGAGCGCCGCGCAAAGCACGCTTCTGATTTTCAGATTGATTCGGTCCATGGTGCCATCCCCTTTTGCCGCGCGCTTTTTTCGCGCGCTTATGTCAATAACAACCGTTTCCCGATGCGAACCGGGACATATGTACCTGCCTGGTCTTTCAGCCGCGGACCCTGCCGGACGCGCCGGGCACACCCATCTCCCCACGGTATTTCGCGACGGTGCGGCGCGATATGCTGACGCCGTCGGCCGCCAGAAGCTCACAGAGCGCACGGTCGCTGAACGGGTGCGTATGGTCCTCGGTATCGATGAGCGCGCGAAGCTTATACTTAACCGTCTCGGAGCTGACCGCCCCGCCGTGCTCCGGACCTTTGACAAAGAAATAACGCAGCGGATAGACGCCGTGCGCGCATTGAAGATACTTTCCGCGCACAGCACGGCTGACCGTCGATTCATGCAGGCCGACCAGCCCGGCAATCTCACGCATGCGCAGGACGCCGAGATGCTGCGGCCCATAGCGAAAAAAACGCTCCTGCTGCCGCACGATCGCCCGCGCCACTTCCACAAGCGTCCTATTCCGGTTTTCAATGCATTTGATCACCCAATTGACCTGATCGATCTTTTCGCCGATGTATTTGATAACCTCAGGATCAGCCGTCTCGCGCGCTATCTGCAGATAGCTGTCTGAAAGACGCACCTGTGGATAGACGAATTCACAAAGCATCACATTGTAATGATCCCCAAAGCTTGTGACCACAATATCGGGCGTGATATAATGCGCAATGGCATGCGCTCCATAAAGCGCGCCGGGCTTCGGATTGAGCCGGCGGATGCGCGCGACAGCCGCTTCCACCTCCCCGGCAGACGCGCCGGTTTTCGCCGCCAGGACGCCCACACGTTTTTTGGCGATCTCAGGCAAAAAGTCCCGCGCCAGCCGGCGCGCGAGCGCATCGGAAGCCGGTATCTGCAAGCAGAGGCATTCCGCCAGATCGCGCGCGCCAACGCCCGGCGGGTCAAAGCTCTGTACCAGCGCGATTGCCCGTTCGAGCAGCGCATCACACGCCCCGGCTTTGGCACGCATCTGTTCGGGATCTGCTTTTAGATAGCCGTTATCGTCGAGACAGCCGATCACATACCGGGCCGCCGCGGCCAGCGCCCTTGGCACGGCTGCTGATTCCACCTGCGCCAACAGGTGGTCCGTCAGACTTTCATCCTGCGGCGCGGGTGTGTTCTGCTCCGGCGTCAGGTCGCCGTCGTCGTCATAATATCCCATATTCTCCTGTTCGCGGCGCGTCTGATTTTCCAGCCATTCCAGCTTTCGCTGCGCCAGCTTTTCCTTTTGCTCGCGCTGTGGCGGCGGTTCCACCTCCGCGACCGGATTTTCAAGCGCCAGCTCCTTGAGGTATTCCCCAAGCTGTACGCTGTCCATCTGCAAAATCCGCACAGATTGCTCCATACGCGGCGCCAATATCTGATTCTGTTCCAGTCTGACGCCCAGCTCCATGCCATCTCCAACCTTTGCTTTGCATTTGATTTTGGTCTGTGCCTTACATTATAACACCCGCGCATTCCTGACGCAATCGACAGACGCCGTATCTGAACAAAACCAGGCGGCGGTTTTTAAACCGCCGCCTGGTTTTGTCCGTCAAAGCTTTTCCACCTCAGAAAGCCACAGCGCGGCCGACGCATCGCTCGGCATACGCCAGTCGCCGCGCGGCGACAGAGACACTGAACCGATCTTCGGTCCGTCCGGCATACAAGAGCGTTTGAACTGCTGTGCGAAAAAGCGCCTGTAAAAGGTGCGCATCCAGTAAAGAATGGTTTCGCGCGGGTACGCCTGACCGAACGCATAAAGCGCCAGACGCAGCGTCTTATGCGGTGAAAAGCCCCACCTCAGCACATGGTAGAGGAAGAAATCATGCAGCTCATACGGACCGACCAGATCCTCTGTTTTCTGTGCGATCGCGCCGTCGTCCGGCGGCAGCAGCTCAGGGCTGACGGGTGTGTCGAGGATATCGCACAGCGCGGCGCGCAGCGCATCGTCGCAGGCGCGCTCCGCCTCATATGCAACCAGATAGCGCACCAGCGTTTTCGGCACTGACGCGTTGACGCCGTACATCGACATCTGATCTCCGTTATAGGTCGCCCATCCGAGCGCAAGCTCCGAAAGGTCGCCCGTACCGACGACCAGTCCGCCCGTCTCATTGGCGATATCCATCAATACCTGCGTGCGCTCGCGGGCCTGCGCGTTTTCAAACGTCACATCGCGCACAGCCTCGTCGTGCCCGATATCGGCGAAATGACGCCGCACGGACGCAGTGATGTCGACGCACGAAAATGTGACGCCGAGCCGTTCGCAGATGATCTGCGCGTTGCCGCGGGTACGCGCCGTTGTGCCGAAGCACGGCATTGTCACCGCGTGCACATCGGTGCGCGGACGGCCGAGCAGCTCCATTGCCCGCACGCAGACAAGCAGCGCAAGCGCCGAATCCAGCCCGCCCGAGATGCCGACGACCGCTGTTTTCGCCCCGGAATGATCGATGCGCTTTTTCAGCCCATGGGCCTGCACCTGCAAAATGCCGGCGCAGCACTGGTCGCGGCCAGGCCCTTTTGGCGGTACGAACGGCAATGCCGGAACCGGCCGCGTCAGCTTTGTTTCGGTGAGCGGCATGGAAAACGGGATTGTCAAAAACGATTGCGCATCCCCGGCCGGGAAAGTGGTCAGTCGGCGGCGCTCAAACGCTAGGCGCTGCACATCGATCTCGCTGACCGCCATCGTCTGTTCAAACCGGCCTGTCTGCGCAAGCATCGAGCCGTTTTCCGCGATCATGCTGTGTCCGGAAAACACAAGATCCGTCGTCGATTCACCCTCGCCCGCATTCGCATACAGATATCCGCACACAAGCCTTCCTGACTGTCCGGTGACGAGCGCGCGGCGGTAATCATCCTTGCCGACCGTCTCGACCGAGGCTGACAGATTGGCGATCACAGTCGCGCCCGCGGCCGCATACGCCGCGGAAGGCGCCACCGGCGCCCACAAATCCTCGCAAAGCTCGACGGCAAAACAAAATTCTCCAAGCTCCTCGCATTGAAACAGCATCCGTCCGAACGGCACCTCACCCTCTCCATAGCCGCGTACAAAACCGCAGGAACCGTCCGGCGCGGGCACAAACCACCGCCGTTCGTAAAACTCGCCATAATTGGGCAGGTGCGTCTTTGGCACAATGCCCAGTACACGCCCCTGGTAGACGACCGCCGCACAGTTATAGAGCTTTGCACCGGATACGACCGGCAGTCCGGCGACAATCAGCACCGGCAGCGCGCGCGTCTGCGCGCACAGCGACGCCAGAGCGGCGCGCGCGCCTTCAATCAGCGTTTCACGCAGAAAAAGATCGCCGCATGTATAGCCCGTCAGGCATAATTCCGGCAGCACCAGAAGGCGCGCGCCGCACTGCGCGGCGCGGCGCGCCATCCCCACAGCCGCCGCCGTATTGAAAACGCAGTCCGCCACACGGATTTCCGGAGTCGCGACCGCCACTTTGATAAAACCGTCCTGCATAAGAACGCCTCCCCGCAGATTGCTGTCCGCCGCAAAAGCGGCACGGGAAAAAAAACAACGCCGGGCCGCAGCCGCAGGCCGGGTTCAGCGTCACGCCGGCTCATCCGTTTTATACCGATGCAGCCATGCTTTTTTACAGATAAAGTATGTCTCATCCATGATAGCATATTCCCCCTGTGATTACAAGAGCAGCCCATACGCGAAAATGATACAGCGCCAAAAGCCCCAAAAAAGAATCACACAGCGCCGGTTCGGGAAGGCGCTTACTATATTTATTGTCAATATCTGATTATATACAGACGACCGCCGCCAGAAGGTGCTCCGGCATCGTAATGACGTCCAGTTTTTCTCACAGTTTGCAGCCCGAATCCACGCAACCCGCCTCAATCATTCTATCTTTTGCGTTTGGAATGCCTATGATAAAAAAATATCCGCACTGATATATATTTTTTTAATATCCATTTGATTATAAACGATAAAAAACAAATATTAGACACTTTGACTAATAAGTGTTAAACTTTTATCACTGTGATTTATGCATGAATCAATAGCCAAAAATAAAATAATTTTATTGCAATCTTCCTGCTTTGGAATGCAATGGATGTATGCGGCTTTCCAATCGCATGTTCTGCGGCCGGAGCGCCCAAAGACGCCGACGGAGATTTTCAAGAAACGGGCATGCCCGTTTCTTGAGCAGCGATATCGCTGCTCCGTTTTCGGTTTTTTTGCTATGGGTCCGGCTCCAATCGCACCGGCTGCGCCGCTGAAGCTCTTGTGCGCATGCGTTTTTTCTGACATCACAGTGTGAAAGACAAAAGGAGGTTCGGTTTATGAATAAATCCACAGATAAAAAAAGCTCCAGCAGCGAAATTGAATTTGCATTTGAAGAAGTCCCCGACAGCGCCCGAAAAAGTCTGGGCAGCATTCTGGTCATTCTGACCGGCTATACCATCTCTCTGTCCAACTTCGTCACCGGTGCGACCGTCGGCTTCAAAATGCCCTTTCAGCAAGCCATTTTGGCTTGCGGCCTGGGCAATCTGATGCTGATTGTAGTTGCAACACTTCTGGGAATCATCTCCTGCAGGACAGGGCTTACAACCTCTGTTCTGGCCCGAAAATCCATGGGCGGCAGAAGTTCAGCCATTCTTTCCTTCCTGCTTGCCGTCTCCGCCGTCAACTGGATCGCGGTCAATGCCGACACCTTTGCCAAGCTGATCGGCTCCACTTTTAGCTGGTGGCCCATTCCGGTCGGCATCACCGCCATCATTGTGGTCGCGCTGTGGGCACAGTCCGCGATCCGCGGTGTCAACGGCCTGGAAATTGTAAGCTGGCTCGGCGTGCCCTGCGCCATTGTCCTTACCATCGCCTGCGCGATCGCCATCGGCACCAAGGCCGGCTATGCGAGCGTCTTTGCTTACACGCCGCCCTCTGATTTGCAGATCAGCTTTGCCGCCGGCTCCACCTCCTTTGTTGGCGCTTGGATCTTCGGCTGTATCGTCTCCCCCGACGTATGCCGCTATGCAAAAAGCCCCAAGCATGTCTCTGTCGGCGCTCCCATCGCCGTCGCCATCGGCCTGTTCGGCCTTGAGGTCATCGGCATCATGACCGCGCAGGCCACCAAGCAGAGCGACTTTGTTCCCGCGACAGCCGCTCTCGGTCTGGGTGTGCTTGTCTTTATCTGCGCGATCTTCTGTGTCTGGACCACACAGGACAACAATATTTACAGCGCCGGTCTGGCGCTCCAAAACGTCATGAAGGACACCAAGTTGGAGGGTAAGATAAAGCATGCCTGGCTGGCCATCGGTATCGCGACAGCGGCCGCCATTTTCGCCGCTGTCGGCGCCACCAAGTATTTGCTGCCTGTCGTGCAGACCCTGTCTGTGCTGCTGCCGCCCATCCCGGGCATGATCATTGCCGAGCACTATTTTGTCGGCAGGAGCAAAGAGAAAAAGCCCATCAACTGGGTGGCTATGATCACTTGGGTGATTGGAACCGGGGTCGGTTACATCGCCCTGCAGTATAATTTTCTGGTTCCCGCTATTGTCAGCATGGCGGTCACATTCGTGTGCTATATTCTCCTCAGCAAGACTCTCGACAGCGTCATGAATAAGGATATTTAAATAGCCGCGGGCTGGTGTATTTCAAACAACTCCAAATTTCCCACCACACTGCCGCCTGAATCCAATTGGATTCAGGCGGCGCTTTTTTGCTGAGAAAAGCGCGCGCCATCCATTATAACGCCGTCGTCCCGCCAGGCCGCGCAAGGGACCGGACTCTCCGGCCCTCTGACCGATTACAGGTTTTGAATAAATTCGTTTACATAATAAGCGGCCGCCCCAACGGCGGAAGCCTCCGTCCTGTAGCGGCATACCCGGATAAAGCTGCCGTCTGTCTCAAAGGGATTCAGGCGGATGGTCTTTTGGCGGAACAGGTCAATGTAGTCGGCCATGTACGCCCCCACGTTTCCGCCTAAAACAATGTCGCAGTCATAACACATCCGCAGATTATTGACCGCTATGGCAAGATAATCGAGATATTCATCGAACACCCGCTTAAAGCCGGGGTTGTTTCCTGCCTTCAGGCAGTCAAAAAACTCCTCTAGATTGCCATCCGTAAAATCCGAAAGCAGCTTTGTAGAGCAGTAGGCGTCCAGGCAGCCATGCTGTCCACAATAGCATCTGCGCCCGTTTGGGACAATGCACAGATGCCCAAATTCCGCCGAACGGCTGTTCACACCCATGTAGATCTCTTTTCCCGTCATATTGGCGCCGCCCACGCTGCTGCTTAGAGAAAGATAAATCATGGGCTGTTCCGAATCGGAATCCCAATTTTCGGCCAGTCCGGCGGAATTGGCGTCGTTAAATATGAGATAGGGCGCGGGAATAAAAGCCTTCAGCCGTTCGTAAATGTTGGACGAAACATCGATCACCGTTGCGTAAGAGATGGTTTTCTGATCCTCCCGCACGTGGACAGGCATGGAAATCCCCACGCCCAAAAGCTTGGCGTGGTCAGCCAGATGGCGTTCCAACAGGGCCTGGGCCTGGTCCGACAGCGTTTGAAAATATTCGTCTGAATCGCAGAAGGGCAAGCGCAGCCTTTGGCTTGCAATGATGTTCAGGGCCAGATCGATCAGCACAATGGATAAATGGTTCCGGGTGATGTCGATGCCAAGGGCAAATTTTGCGTCGGGGACATAGCTTATGATATTGGGCTTGCGCCCCCCTGTGGATTCAAAGGAACCGACCGTCCGGATCAGGCCGGCGTCCGTGAGAAGATTCAGATGTTGGGAGATGGTGGGAAGGCTGATGCCTGATATTCTCGCAATATTCTGGCGGGAGGTTTTCTTTTCCTGATAGATAATTCTGTAAATATTTCCAAAGGACTGGGTTTTCGCCTGTTCAGAGTACAAGAGATTCCCTCTCCTTTCCAATGGTACAATCGCTTTGGAAGCCGCAGCTTGCAATATCTCTACTTTAAAAGATAAGGTAAGATCATAAATTCGTCAATAGGTATTTTTAATAACCAAAATGGATGTTTTATCGTATCCATCCAATTCTTTTCCGCCCAAGTTATATAAAATGTATTACAATACAATTTGTTAAAAAAATAATTATTTTTTATATATTTTAAAAAATATAGGTTAATTGTATAAAAACAAAAATGTAATCTTGTAAATTACTACAAACTTAAATAAAACAGTTGACAAAACTTTATGAGGACGATAGATTATAGAAAAGAGAAAACAGAAAGGGAGGAGAAAGCGCGTGGACGAAATCAAGATGCGTGTTGCCGGAGTGGAGAAATCGTTTCCCAGCGTCAAGGCATTAAGCAATATTGATTTTTCTGTCCGGAAGGGAACAGTGCATGCCTTGTGCGGGGAAAACGGCGCCGGCAAGTCCACATTGATGAAAATCATCATGGGGCTGTACAAGGCTGACAAGGGCCAGCTTTATATCGATGAAAAACCAGTAGAGATTAAAAGTCCGATACAGGCGCGGGAATACGGCATCTCCATGATTGCGCAGGAGTTAAACTATGTGCCCGAGCTTTCCGTTGAGGAAAACCTGTTTTTGGGGCGCCTGCCGGTGAACAGGCTCGGGAAAGTAAACTGGAAACAGGTCCGCAGGCAGACAATCCAGTTTTTAAAAGACGAGGGGCTTCCCTATTCGCCCGCACAAAAGCTGAAAACCCTGACGGTATCCGATATTCAGATGCTGGAAATCATCAAGGCGGTCACAAATAACGCACAGATCATTATTATGGACGAACCCACTTCCTCCATCACGGAAAAAGAAGTTGCACAGCTCTTTAAAAAGATTGGGGAGTTGAAGGCAAAGGGCGTCTCCATCATTTATATCTCCCACAAGATGGATGAGGTCTTTAAAATTGCCGACGATATCACCGTCCTGCGCGACGGCAGCGTTGTCTCCACAGACCGGGCGGAGGATCTGGATTTGGACACAGTCATCGCGCGCATGGTGGGACGCAAAATTTCCAACATCTATCCCAGGGAGGACGTGGCAATCGGCGAAAAGGCAATTGAAGTGGAGCACTTCTGTCAGAAGGGCATTTTCGAAGATATCAGCTTTTATGCGCGCAGAGGCGAGATCGTCGGCTTTGCAGGTCTGGTGGGCGCTGGACGGACCGAAACCATGCGCGCAGTCTTTGGCCTTGATCCCCATGAATCAGGCGTCGTCAAAATCAACGGGAAAGAGGTATCCATCAAAAGCACCTCGGACAGTATCGCAAACGGCCTGATCATGCTGTCGGAAAGCAGGCGCGACGACGGGATCGTCCCAGTCAGAAGCGTCCGGGAAAACGCAAGCCTTGCCAATCTGGGGCGATATATTTACGGCGGTTACACCCATAAAAGGAAGGAACGGCAGGAAGTCGGCGAGATGTTCGGCAAGATGAATGTAAAAACGCCGTCCATGGATACCGAGATTTCCAAACTATCGGGAGGAAACCAGCAGAAGGTGCTGCTTGCCAGATGGATGCTCTGCGATCCCGAAATTATGATCTTGGACGAGCCGACCCGCGGAATCGACGTAGGCGCCAAATTTGAAATCTATAAGCTGATCACCGGAATGGTCAAGGAAAACAAAGCCGTCATCATGGTTTCTTCAGAATTGCCGGAGCTGCTTGGAATGTGCAGCCGCATTTATATTATGTGCCAGGGCCGGATCAGCGGCTGTATTACCAGGGAGGAATTTTCTCAGGAAACAATCATGATGTATGCAACCGGCGCGAAGGTCCAGGATTAGGAGGGGGAGAAAAATGAACGCGAAAGCATCCCATTATCTGCAAAAATTCAGTATCTATATCGTCCTTGTCGTTTTATTCATCGCCTGCAGCTTTATCAGCCCTTATTTTCTTCAGAGTAACAACCTCATCAACGTTGCCCGCCAGTTAAGCGTGGGCATTTTGATCGCCTATGGAGAAATGCTCCTGATCATCAGCGGTTTTTTGGATCTTTCAGTAGGCTCTGTGCTGGCTTTGTCCGGCGTGCTGTCTGTTTCCGTTTATAAAAGCACGCAGTCGTTTACCGCGGCGATTGCGGTCGCGCTGGCGGTAGCCGTCGGCTGCAATCTGGTTAACGCGTTGTTCGTCGCTAATTTCAAGGTACCCGCTTTCATCGCGACGCTTGGCATGCAGCAGGTCGCCCGCGGATTGGCGCTTTATTATACCGGCGGCCAGAACATTCTTCAGCTGGGCAATTTCGTCAAGATCGGCCAGGGAGCCGTCGGCCCAATCCCTGTGCCTGTGATTATAGTGATCTGTATTTCGGTGGTCATCTGGTATATTGTCAACAACACCAGATACGGCCGCGGGCTGTACGCCATCGGCGGCAGCCGCAGCGCGGCGGAGGCAAGCGGCATCAACACCAAAAAAAGCATTTATAAATCCTACATAATCAACGGTATCTTAATCGGTATCGCCGGCATGATCTTTATGGCGCGCAACAATTCCGGACTTCCGAACGGCGCGGTGGGATACGAAATGACCGGTTTGACTGCGGCCATCGTGGGCGGAACCTCTTTCACAGGCGGCATCGGAACCGTCAGCGGAACCATTGCCGGCGCGTTTATTATCGGGTTCCTTGAGAACGTCATGAATCTGGCCGGCGTAAACCCCTATATCCAGCAGATCATCGAGGGCTTTATCATTGTGCTTGCCGTGGCGTTCGATGTTGTAAGCAAATCCAGAAAATCACAGAAGGTCATTGTCAAAGAACCAAAGAAAGCAGCCTGATCGTTGGCACAAGCGTGCATGAACGATAAAACCATTCAAAAGGAGAAAGGTGAAAAAAATGAAGCTAAAGAAAATCTGTACAGCAATGTTAAGTTCCGTTCTTGTGCTGTCCATGGCCGCCTGCGGCAGCTCGGCGCCCAGCGCGGCGGGCAGCGCGCCGGCCGGCGGCTCGGTCGCCGCGGACAATGCTTCTTCGGCCGCGGGCGGAGATACCGGCGCCGCTTCGGCTGAGAAAAAAAGGGTTTGCTTTGTGGCGCGAGCGAGCGCGGATACCTTTGCGGCATGGATGACAAATGAAATGAAAAAAGCCGCGGAGCAGTATGACAACATCGAGCTTACCTGTGTCAGCGGCGAAGGCGACGACAATACCGAGAACGGGCTGCTGGAGGACTGCATCACCAAGCAGTACGACCTGGTGATCGTGCAGTCAAACAACAACGCGGCGCAGGCCCCGTATGTTAAAAACCTGGTGGACGCGGGCATACCGGTCATCACCACCAATCCCACCACGCATCAGAGCGACCTGGACGGCAGCGACGACAACTCCGTTCTGGCGGGGACAGGCACCGTGGACGCCGATCCCGTCGCGCAGGCGCAGGTGAGCGCGGCGCGCGCGGTGAGCGAGGTCCCTCAGAATGCAAACGTTGTTGTGCTCAGAGGCCCGTCCGGCAATTACCATGCGGAGAAGCGGCGCGAGGCGTGGGATACCTATTTCTTTAACGAGCGCCCGGACGTCACCATCCTGTATGAAGATTACGCCAACTGGAACAGCGACGAAGCCATGACGCTGATGGAATCCTGGGTCCAGGCCGGCACCCATATTGACGCGATCATCTCCATGAACGACAACATGGCTGCGGGCGCGATTGAAGCGATCCGGGGCGACAGCAACTATGTAAACGCGGATGGAACTACCAATTTCCTGGCTTACGGCGTCGACGGGACGGCGCAGGGCTGCCTGCTGATCAAGGAAGGGCTGCTGACTGCGACGGCGCTTCAGTCGGCGTCCGATCTGGCCAAAAAGAACATGGATTACGCTGCGAAGGTATTAAGCGGTGAAATGCAGGTAACCGAGGTCAACGACTATGTCGACGCGCCGGAAATCAACGCCGAAAATGTGGACGAGTATATCCAGATCTATATCGATAACGGCGAGATCTCCGCAGATGGAAATATAGCGGCATAAAGATCGTTTGTCACAAAGCGCCCGTCAGAGCCTGCTTGCCGGGCGCTTTGTACAGATTGCAGCGAAAGGGGTTTGAATTGTATGGAGATGCAGAAGGGCGCTTTTATGCGTGGGATCGATCAGATGATTATCAAGGATATTCCCATGCCGAAAGCAGGGAAAAAAGAAGTATTGGTAAAGCTGGAATATGTGGGGATCTGCGGTTCGGACGTGCACTATTTTCACCACGGCAACTGCGGCGCCTATAAGGTGGATTTGTCAAACGATTACATGCTCGGCCACGAGTGCGCCGGAACCGTCGTCGCAGTGGGGGAGGACGTTACAAATTTAAAAGCCGGCGACCGTGTAGCCCTTGAGCCGGGAATTACCTGCGGCACATGTGAATTCTGCAAGAGCGGCCGCTACAATCTGTGCCCGGACGTTGTATTCCTGGCAACGCCGCCCGTCCAGGGATGCTATGAGCAGTACATCGCTTTTCCGGAGAATATGTGTTTTAAACTGCCGGAAAACATGTCCACTCTGGAGGGCTGTCTGATCGAACCGCTGTCTGTTGGTTTCTATGCGGCCAATCAGGGAGAAGTCGGAACGGGAGATGTGGCGGTGATCCTCGGCGCGGGCTGTATCGGCCTTGTGACGCTGCTGGCCTGCAAAGCGCACGGCGCCGGTCAGATAATCGTCGCCGACCTGGTAGACGCCCGCCTGGAGAAAGCAAGGGAGCTTGGAGCTGCCGCGGTAATCAACAGCGGAAAAACTGATCTGTTGGAGGAAGTCCGCCGCCTGACCAACGGCAGGGGCGCCGATGTGGTGTTCGAAACAGCCGGCTCGGCCGCAACCATCGCCCAGACTCCATTTCTTGTGCGCAGAGGCGGCACGATCACGCTGGTAGGCATCGCTGCGCAGGAAGAAATCAACTACAACTTCGCACAGATCATGGACAAGGAAGCGACTATAAAATCTGTATTCCGTTACCGGAACATCTATCCCAAGGCGATTGCGGCAGTGGCGAGCGGCGCCATCGATATCAAGCGCATCGTAACCCATGAGTTTGATCTTGAGCATATCCAGGAGGCCTTTGGCGAAGCGATCAACAACAAGACAGACCTGGTCAAAGCGGTGATTAAGGTCCAATAGGAGGCTGTATGTTATATATCGGCACAGATCTGGGCACCTCCGCTGTCAAGCTCTTGCTGATGGACGAGGCGGGACAGATTAAAAACATCGTTTCAAAGGAATACCCCCTGTTTTTCCCGCATCCAGGCTGGTCGGAACAAAATCCGGAGGACTGGTATGCAAAATTTGTTGAGGGCGTCCGGGAGCTGCTTGAGGGCTGCGACAGAACACAGGTGGAGGGTATCAGCTTCGGCGGTCAGATGCACGGCCTTGTTGCGCTGGACGAACAGGATCGGGTGATACGTCCTGCAATTTTGTGGAATGACGGCAGATCGGCAATGGAAACGGAATATCTCAATGATACAATCGGGAGGGAAAATCTTTCCAAATATACGGCCAATATCGCCTTCGCCGGCTTTACAGCGCCAAAAATTCTGTGGATGAAAAAGCATGAGCCGGAGAATTTCTCCAGGATCTCCAAAATTATGCTACCAAAGGATTATCTGGCCTATCGAATCAGCGGGTCCTTCTGCACCGACGTTTCGGATGCATCGGGGATGCTCCTGCTGGATGTCAAAAACAGGCGTTGGTCCGCGCCCATGCTGGGGATCTGTGAAATTACAGAACGTATGCTGCCCAGAGTGTACGAAAGCTATGAGGTTGTGGGCACTTTGAAAAAGACTTTGGCTGCTGAATTGGGGCTGTCATCTCAGGTTAAAGTAATCGCCGGAGCCGGAGACAATGCGGCGGCGGCTGTGGGAACAGGCACCGTGGGAGATGGCATGTGCAATCTTTCCTTGGGAACATCCGGTACGCTGTTTGTTTCCAGCAAAAATTTTGGCGTGGACCAAAACAACGCCCTGCATTCCTTCGGCCACGCGGACGGCCACTATCATTTGATGGGCTGCATGCTCAGCGCGGCGTCCTGCAACAAATGGTGGTCCGAGGAAATACTGCGCACAAAAGATTTTGCAGAGGAACAGGCGGGCATTACAAGGCTGGGGGAAAACGCCGTCTTTTATCTTCCCTATCTTATGGGAGAGCGTTCCCCGCACAATGATCCGCATGTACGGGCTTTATTTATGGGGATGTCGATGGATACGACCAGAAAGGACATGACGCAGGCAGTTCTGGAAGGGGTTGCGTTTGCCCTGCGCGATTCACTGGAGATTGCCCGGCAGCTTGGAAATACCATCACCAGCAGCCGGATCTGCGGAGGAGGCGCTAAAAGCAAGCTGTGGCGCAAAATGATTGCCAATATAATGAATCTGCGATTGGAGATTGTTGAAAGCGAGGAAGGCCCTGCCTTGGGGGCGGCCATCCTGGCGGCAGTCGGCTGTGGAGCGTATCCGGATGTGGAGACGGCTGCCAGCCGTATTGTAAAGGTCATTGATACTGTGGAGCCGCAGGCGGATTTGGTTTGTAAGTATGAAAAAAAATATCAGATATTCAGAAAAATCTATCCGGCCGTAAAGGCCCTGTACAGGGACGGCACTGAACTTGTATAAGTCGATCCCCCGGCAAAAGCCGGGGGATTTTCATTTGCCTGCACCCATTTCCTCACGGCGTTGAGATACGCAAAAAATAGATGTGAAGCACTTATTTTCTATGCATAAGCATAGCAAAACGGCCATGTGCCGCCTTTGGCGGCACGGTGCGAGATCAAAGCGCGCAAGCCGGGACAGCTCACATGGGTAAAATCTTCGTGCGCGCCAATTTTGCCTATGATTGCGGTACATCCACGGCGTATGAAGTTTTACTCTATATTTTAGGCTTGGGCTATGCTATCATAATCATGCGGATAACATCACAGCACACCGCTTTTCACATCGTGTAAGGGCAGAAAGGCGGTGCGTATATAAGAGCTATTGCACCTTTTCGCTTATTTGAAACGACCGTTCCTTGATATTGTAAAATATATCTCGGATGAGGACACCATACCCTGAAGCCCTGCGGTAAGCATGTTACAGTAAGGAAAAGGAGATGATATTGTGAAAAGTAAGTTGTTGCGGCAAATTTCGTCTGAGCCAAACGGATTAAAAGCTGACACTACTGTAAGACAGGCAAACGCCAAAACCGCCCATATTTGGGGCAACACCCTCTTGGCTTGTGCCAAGGATACACAGGCAGCCATGCGCGTCCCTCTTTACAGAAAAACGCAATGAGCAAAACATCGGATTTTCAGGGCGGCAGCTGCCGCCCTGTTTTGTGTGTTTAAATGTACATTTAAACAAGTTTTCCAAGGCAATCTTTGTTGCTGAGGCAAAAATTGAATGATTCATCCAATTATTTCCATAAACTGTTATACGATACGACAGGGGGAAATAACTGTGAAGTGCGATGAATCAAAATTCATTTTGGCGTGTAATTTATTGGAATACCGCTTGGATAAGCATCTCAGTCAAGAGGAAATGGCATTTCGAATCGATCTCAGCGTCACAAGCTACGCTGAAATTGAGCGCGCGCAGGTTCACACCAACCTGGAAATTCTCGACTACATCAGTCGGGCAACAGGTCTATCTCCTGCACAACTGCTGACACCTCTCTGCCAAAATGCCCCCGTGGTTTCCAGCAAGTAAACTGCCAGCCAAGAAGCAACCGCAGCCTAGCAGGAGCCTTCAGGGTGGGTATATATCCATTTGATTCCAAATACCATTATAAAAGAGTAACCGCTGCTTCTTGGCTAGAAGGGCGGTTACTTCTTTTAAACACAACTATGCAGCATTCAAACGTTTCGCCGCTGACAAAATTCCAGCGGCCCGGCGATTGGAGGCCAACCGACTGGCGCAGTGCCCTTTGTATTTTCACTATCCCCCCCCCGCCATACAGATGCCTCGCAAAACCTGATTGACACCATCCTTCTGTTGTAGCAGAACAAGGGCGGCTGATCTGTATAGATCAGCTGCACCTGTTTTTAGCAGTCGGTTCAAACCTCTCCAGAGAGTTCTGCAAAAGGGTTAATCGTAAAAATTTGAGGTCCTTGAGTTTTTTCTTCTCAAGGACCTCTCAGGCCGCTTAACTACAGGCGTTTTGCCGATATAGTTCTTTTGACCTATTGGCTTGGAATGGGAGGTTAAAATCGATATCTATTGTTCCTGCGCAAACGGAAAGAGACTGTCCATCAACTGTAATATTGTTTCTTCATCCATTTCATCTTCTCTCTCATCCTCCTCGTAGTTGCAAAAACCACCCACCAAAAGCCAGCGATTATTTTGACGCAAATAAAGTTGTCCGATACCCCACCCAATTCCGGTACCATGCAGCCGGAAGCACTTGGGGCACATACACGCGCCAGTTCCATTATGCTTCATAGCGCCATCAATCATATACTTTTGATTTTGGAAAGTTATCTTGCAAATATCGCAGACGTCGGGAGCGGATATATAGTATTTCTTTTCCCTTTGACCGCGCTGTATATCGGCAATTGAATCCAACTCTCGCTCACACACAGCTTGAGATTTAAAGTCTGAGACCGAAAAACCTCTCTCATTCCCCATTAACTGCGCCATTAAATCCGGTTGGGTCAAATTAAGCCCCAATCCAATAACCGTACAGTCAACGAGATCAGAAGCATCCGCCCTTTCCACATTGCGTACCAAACACAGCAATGTCGCATGTTTATTTCCTGTCAAATGAGAATGGTGTGATGAAGAAGAATTACAATACCATGCATCAAATTCCCCTGTAAACCTTATGCGATTTACCGTGCCCCTTACACTGCGTGTCTGACCAATTCCTTTTGTACATTTATTTAGCCTTTTAAAATAAAATCTTCCATCCACCAGCAGTAATTCACCAGGCATGACTCGATCTCGCATATATAAAGAATCTCTAATATACCGAACCGGCATATGGCCGATTATAATGTTAAGCAATTCTTCAATATACCCTTTTAAGTATAGCCCATCAAAAAAATTCAGCCAGTAAGCGTCGTTTTTTGTCAGTTTATCTGAACATATCGTTCCGTTCTCCGTAATAAGTCCTTTTGCAATCAAGTCGCTCTTAAACCTGCTGTTGAAAGATATTTTGCGATCATTAATGAAGCCAAAAATATAGCTCAGATTGAAATAGTCCCACCGTCCACAATATCTCCTTACCGTATCCAGGGCCAGCTCCGCTTCAACATTTTGGTTTTCAATACAGGCATACCATTGATCTCTGGCTTTCCTTATGATCTGAGCTGTCAGGTTCCGGGAGTTCTCATGATAGGAATGGGCCTCCCCGTGATGATTTAAGCATAACACAGCAAGGTTATCCGGAGCATGTGAATGTGATTGTTCCCATCTCTCAAGATGATGTATCACGACAGGCAAATCAGACTGACGGCAAATACAGCATGTAAAGGCCGATTTGAGCAGTACTTCTTCTGCTATTTTTTGAGGGATAGGGGGGCGTGTTGAATGCAGCAATCGCTCCGCTACTTCCTTAGATAACCCCAAAGAAAGCAACGTCTCCATAGTCTGTTTTTTTAATTGTTGTATTGTGTATTTTTTTAATATTTTTTCTGCAGATACGCTGTCTATTCCATACGCCATTAAATCGACCTTTGTCTGCGCCATCCCAGCTTCTCCTTTTATTTATTAGATACCTACTGCTTGTAGGGATATTATACCAGACAATCCGCTGTATGAGTAGACTTAATTCGGCAGTAATTTGGGATATTCCAGATCATTCATCTGAATTTGCAGATTGCCATCTACTTGGATGAGAACCCTCTTGATCAGCTCTCTTACTCGATATTCTCCCCCATGCGCCATGCCCAGTTTTCCGCAGATAGCATCTTTGATCCGTGCTTTTGGAACAGAAGGCGAGTTCTTGTAAAGTTACTTGCCATGCTCCATCCGGCTGGTACACCGCCAAATGATCCCGACGGATAGCCGGGTAATGTGACGGTAGCTGTGCCCGCATTCCGCACAAACAAAAGGCCGCCCAGTAGGCTCTGCGAGCTGTACCAGGTAGCCATTCTTCCGATTAGTGTTCTCATCCTGTGTCCAGCGTTCCTTTCCTTTGGCAGATGGGATACCCTGCTCAAAAAGAAAATTAGCGATTCCGCCCTGGCTCATGCCGGAGAAGTATCGCTGATAAATTATTCTCATGATATTTGCTTTTTCCTGATCGATGGCCACATAGCCATTTGGCGCGAGATAATATCCGTATGTGACCGCCTATGGCGAAGATGCTCCTCTCTGAATTTTTAATGTTACTTATATGGAAGTTTTCTCTAAGGTATCATGGAGAAGTCAAGGATATGTGGATTATAAACTGGCCAAAGGGCAACGGAACCTGCTATAATCCTCTAATTTTAGAGTTTCTGTAAAAACAATTGTCTCGAAATAGAAAGAAACCTGCTTTTGACCTAAGTCAAAAACAGGTTTCTTTGCTGGCGCAGCGGGAGGGATTCGAACCCTCGTGGGATTGCTCCCAAACTGATTTCGAGTCATTTTTCGCTTATGATTTTTAGCGGAAATTATGCGAAGATGTAAGTACACAACGGAAGCCAAAATCCTGCGATATACTGCGGATTTCGTCTTCCGTTTTTCGCTTTTATTTGAACCCACGGGATTTTCCGAGTTCTTCCCATTTTTACCCCAAATTATGACCGGAGGATAGAACAAGGATAGAACTGCACGCCAGACAGAGGGTATTCACCCCCATATCATTGGCCAAAACCATAAATCTCTGTTTTGATTGAACGACTTGATTTTATTTGAACTCATGTCAAAAACCAATATTTCACAAGCCAGTGAAGCGGCTCACCTACCAATGACAGATAGACAAGAAAGTGAGTGCTGCACATGGATTTGACTAAGTATTACCCCGACATCATTGCCAAGTATCCCGCCTATGTAACCCAACGGGAACTATGCGAGATCTGCCGCATCTGTCCCAAGACTGCCTACAATTTGGAGCAACACGGTGAGATCCCCTACACCATTGAGCAAAACCACCTGATTCGTAGCCACAAGATCAAGTTGACGGATATTCTTGCCTATCTCTATCGGCGTGAGTGCCGACAGGAAGCAGACAGCCCGTATATCTGCGCTATGCGAACCTTCTATGAAAAGCATCTCTCTCCCTACTCGGACCTGCTTTCCGTGAAGGATATTCAGCAGGTTACAGGCTTTTCGTCCTCGGCAATCGTGCGGTGGATCGGCACAGGGATTCTGAAGGCTTTCCAGCCTGGGAAACAGTACATCGTCCCAAAGGATTATATGCTGGAGTTTCTGATAAGCCCATATTACCGCAGTATCCGTCGAAAGCCCCCTGCCCAAAAGGAATTGATGGATACATTTGAGTGTTTGTGGCAGAAAAAAGGAGGCGAGTGATGTGGCACAGGCATCCAAGTATCGCTATTTGCTGAAGCAGTACCCAGAAACCGTCCAAAAAGAGCAATTCCGCATCATCTGCCATATCAGCAAACGAACAGCTCGTTATCTGCTGCAATCCGGTCTGGTTCCCTGCGTACAGAGCGGGAAAAAGACCCGGAATTATACCATCAAGATGAAAGACATTGTTCGCTACCTTGAGCGCAGGGAAATCCATCCCGAAAAATATAGACTTCCCCCTGGCTCATATAGCGGGACATACGCAGTCAAGCCCCTGCTTCCCGAATCTGTGACAACGGAGGAACTGCGAAAATATTACATAGAGAGTTTCCGGGACATTCCCGACATATTTTCCACGAGAGAGGCCGCGGGATTAACAGGCGCCACGGCATCTACGGTCGCAAAATGGATCAGAACAAAAAAGCTAAAAGCTCTTTCCAACGGTCCGGCATTTATCATCCCGAAGGTCAATCTGATCGAATTTATGGCCAGTGACGTATATTTGAACAGGCGGTTGAAATCGAAAAAATTCCTCGAAAATATAGGAGGTTTTCTATCATGGAAAGCGGGAAAATAATTGTTGTAGCCAACCAGAAAGGTGGGGTAGCCAAGACCAGCACGGTCCGAAATCTGTCCTACGCGCTGGCCGAAATGGGCAAGAAGGTCTTGGTAGTTGACTTTGACCCCCAGTATAACCTCACCACCAGTTTCGGTGTCCTGCCGACCCAGGCGCCCTACAATACCGGGACTCTTATCACCAATCTGCTTCTGGACGAATCTCTGCCGGATACCAACGAGTTCATCCAGAAAATCGGCTCTGTGGACTTGATCCCTTCCAGCCGATCTCTCACCGTTGCGGAGGCAAATCTGCTGATGACGCCGGACAGCAATGACTACTTGGCCGCTCTGCTGAATCCTCTGCGTCTGTCCTACGATTACATTATCGTGGACACCAACCCCTCTCTCGGCTCGTTGACCATCAACGCTTTAACGGCTGCCGACGAGGCAATCATCCCGATTGACCCGGAACTGTTCGCTCTGACCGGTTTGCAGGCGTTGTTGGACACCATCAAGAAAATCAAGCGGAAATTAAATCCCAGCATTGAGATCGGCGGTATCCTGTTCACCAAATGCAACAAGCGGACGAACCTGTATCGCCGTACATACGGTCAGGTCACAAAGGCGTTCCAATCGCTCCCCATCTTCAACTGTCAGATTCCCTACACGGTCAAGGTGGGGGACGCAAACAGCTACGGAATGAGCGTCATGGAACTGGAGCAGGCAAATCCCGCCTCTCTTGCCTATCTGGAACTTGCAGAGGAGGTGCTGGCAAATGCCTAAAATCAATCCGCGCATCAAGTCCATTGACGATCTTTTGGGCCTGGATGCTCCAGCGGAAGAAACTGTTGAACCTACCCCTTCCATATCCTTGCCGAACAAGAACACCATCATCACCCTTCCCCCGCAGGCCATTCGTGCTTTCCGAGGCCATCCGTTCCGGCTGTATGAGGGCGACCGGCTCAATGATCTGGTAGAAAGCATTTCAGAACATGGGGTTCTGAATCCCGCCATCATCCGCAAAATTGAACGGGATGAAGATGGCTTTGAGTATGAAATGCTGGCCGGTCATAACCGGCAGAACGCCGCAGCCATTGCGAACCGTGAGCTTCCCTGTATCGTCAAGGAAAATCTCTCCGATGAGGATGCTTGGATTTATGTGATCGAAACCAATGTCCTGCAACGCTCCTTCTCCGAAATGCTGCCCTCTGAAAAAGCGGCGGTGCTGGCTCTGCGCTATTCCAAGATGATCTGTCAGGGGCGCCGGAACGATATTGTCGAGGAGTTGAAACGGCTTGGAAACCCTGATGAAATCAGGGAAAACGGGACTTGTGGCAACGAGTGCCACAAGTCGAAAAGCCGTGATGTTGTGGGCGCAGAATATGACCTAAAAGGCCGTGCTGTTGCAAACTACCTCCGCATCAATGAGTTGATTACTCCGCTGAAAAGGCGAATTGATGATGCCGAGTTCCCGATTGTGGTGGCTGTGCAGCTCTCCTATATGGCCGAACAGGAACAGCAGATGGTTGATGATGTGCTTTCGGGAAATGAGTACAAGGTCAATGAGGGAAAGGTTGTCCTGCTGCGGGAATATACCGGAAAGCTGACCCCGGAGCGTACCGAACAGATTTTGTCCGGCGAGTTTAATCGCAAGCCCAAAAAGGCCACGGCTGCGGCGTTCAAGGTCAAACCGGCGATTTACAAGAAATACTTTGCTAACAGCATCAGCCAGAAAGAGTTCGACAGCATTGTGGACGAGGCGCTTGCCCTCTACTTTGCCCAGAAAGGACAGGAGATTGAGCAAGAGGCTGGATAATCGGCCATAATCACCAACACAGGAAGGAGGTCAGATACCGTTGAGAAATGATGAACGCCTGCGGACGATCTATGAAGTCATGGCTCCCTATATCATCCGAAATGAACACAACTGGCGGGATTATCTGGCATTCGCATCGCAGTTCCATAAGCACAGTTTTGACAACATACTTCTCGTGTACGCACAGGACGAGGATGTTTCGATTCTGGCGACGCGCAAGCAATGGGAATCCATCGGCAGAAATTTGATTCCCCGTGCAAAAGGCGTTGCGGTATGTGTCTACCAGAATGCCAAACTCACTCTTGACTATCTCTTTGATGTAGGCCAGACTACGGGTAAAGAGATTCATCCCACGGACTGGCAGCTTTCCAATGAAATGAAAAAGGCCCTGACAGAGCGCCTGTCGTATGCACACGGCTTTCCCCGGCAGGGATTTTCCCATGTGTTGTATGCGATGGCAAGTGAATCTGTCGCAGATAACTACCATCACTTATTGCAGGAACTCAAGCAGGAAACCAAAGGCCATTTGTTCACCGAGATCCCGACCGGCGGGTTTGAAGCCCAATACATCCAGCTTTTGACCGACAGTATTTCTTATTTCATCGGCAAAAAGTGTCATTTGTCGGACGAAGAAATCCAGTTGAGTGATGGCATGGCGACGGTCAGCCATTTTAATACACTCCCGCTGGTTGCACATCTGGGTACGGCAGTAACCGCCCTTTCCAAAGGTATCCTGTTAGAAGTGGAACGAAACATCAAGATTATCAATCGTGAAAGGATGGCACAGCATGAGCAAACCGAATATCAATCTGAAATACAGAGAGCAGGACGGGATGATGCTTCCCGATCTGCAAATCTCCAACAGCAGCGAAGCAGATCAGCCTCTGGGCAGGTACGGCCGGATGGCCCTGGAATACCTCAGAGAGAATCACCCGGAGCGATATACGATTTTGAAAATGGATGGCAGTCTGATGGAGATCATGCACCGGGTACAGGACGAGGCGACCGAGAAGATCGAAGCCCTGACACAGCAAATGCTCCAGCAGGATCCGCTTCCGCAGACCGAGGACATTATGGAGCGGACGCGCCACCTGAACAGTCTGAAACTGATGGCGGAGGAAACCGTACTACAGAGCGTAGTCCTGATTCCCCGTTGACCAAAGAACAATCGCATACCGTGGCGCCGGAAAACGCCGCTCACGAAGGAGAGCCGCCCGCACAGGACGGCTCTCCTTCTGCTTTCCAGAAGCCTGAACATCATTTTTCCGATGAAGAAGTCCGCTGCCACTATGAGCATATCCTGACCAGCACCGACCTCTATCCCGCTGAACTCCATCAGGCGGTGCGGACAGTGCTGGCAGATGGTGTAACAGACTTCAACTGGACGGAAAAAGGACGGGAGATCTGCGGCCTGTTCACGGCCTATGGCGACCGGGAGTTTCAGGACGAGGTGCTGTACCGTACAAAACTCCGTGGAGAGGACGGCATTTCCTTTTATTTTGACGATGGCTACACCTACTTCCCCTGGCCCAGCCTTGCTAATCTGCTGGACGCCCTGATCGAAACAGGTGCTTACCCGAATATAGCTGTGAAGGAAGAACCTGACCCCATCGGGGATTATAACATTCCTGATGAAGTGGAAGAAATGGGCGGCGCCCACCAGCGTGAGATTGGACAGGCCGACTATGATTATGTGCTGGGCGCCGTTGCCTATGAAGCGGGAGAAACCGATCAGGAGCCGGTCCCGCCTCAGACGCCGCCTGTGAGAGCAGCCGAAACCTCCCATGAAGATCACCCGCCAACCCAGCAGCTTCCCTCCGGCGAGGTGCCCGATGCTGTCACGGACAATACACAGCTCCCTGTTCAGATACCACAGCCGATTCCACCACGGTCCGTTCCAACGCCGCCCCAAGGCAACACGACCGCCCACAAGAATTTCCGGCGTTTTCAAAAGCTGTTCCCGGAAATCGTGTCCGGCCAGTATGAATCCCTGCGTTTGGAGGCCGGGGATGCCTATGATCCCCTGGTGATCCACCACAAATATGGCGATCATTACTGCATGGAACATTACTATATGCAGAATGGCGACCGGATGTATGACCCCTATATGGACTTCCAGATTGACACGGAAGCCAGAACCCTGCGGGCGTTCAGCTATGAAAACAGCGGCATCGGCGTGTATCAGGAGGCTGACCCCACAGACCCGGCACAGGAAAAGCGAATCACTGAGTTCGGCCAATTCTTTGCCACCTGGCTGAACAACATCGCCAGTCAGGGCTATGAGCCGATCCGCGCCACGATGCTGGTCAATGATGAGGAAGTGGATGTGGAGCTGCGGCCTGCTCCCGAAGCGGCCCCTGCCGCAGAGGATGAGGAACCGGAACAGCTTACTTTGCTGCCTCCGGCTGAAAAAAGCCGGGAGGATATGCTGGTTGAGCGCGTCATGCAAAAGGGTCCGCTTACCGAGGGGAAAAAAGAGCAGATTTACCATTTTGCCCTGACTCACCCTACAGGTTCGGCCTTTGCCACCTTCCTGAAACAGCTATATGGATATGAGGGCTTCTCCAGTGAGGAACTGGGGGTGGAATACACTCTATTCAATGGTGATGGTATCACAATCGAGTGGGAAGATACACAACAGGAAACCAAGCTGTCCTGGCCGCAGGCGGCCGGTATTGTTCAACGCCTAGTGGACGAGGGACGCTATCTGGATGCCCCTGCCGTCAGTGAGCCGGAGCCGCAGGATGAGGTACAGCCGTTCAGCGCTGAATACCGCCTGCTGGACCGTCTGCGGGCTGACTGCGAGTATTTTCTGGGGGCGGGACAGCGGGCGGAAAAGCACTTATGGGCGGGCAGCGTGGAGGCGCAGATCGCCAAAATGCGGGAACTGTACGCCCAACTACCGGAAAAACCGAATTGGATTACCCTGGAAGTCATCAACTCCTACGCCCGCCGCATGGCAGCCCTGGAGTCTGTGGCGGAACCTCCCGCAGAGAAGCCGGAGGACACCCGGATACTGGATGAGGTGCTGGACGCCCACAACGGCCAGATTGATATGCTCATGCAGGCAGTCCGTGGGGAATTGACGGTAGGCACTATCCGATACAGTATTTTCGAGGAACGTCCCCACATCAGCATGATTGAAGTGCTGGAGGATTACCGCCGTCAGGGAATCGCCACCAAGATGCTCCGATATCTGCAAGGGCAGTATCCCAATCAAGAAATTGAATGGGGCTATCTGACGGAGGACGGTTCCGCCCTCTACCGGGCGGTGGTAGACGAACAGCCCAACCCGGAATATCAAAAGGCCAAGACTGATCTGGAGGACATTACCCGCCTGTACGACGGCTATGTGCAGCGGATGGATAACGGCGGCATCCTATCTCAAGCGGAAGCCGCTGATATGGATGATTTAGAGGACATTCAATACCGGCTGGAAAAGGAACTGGACGAGCTTCGGCCTGTGCGGGCCTTTGTCCGCATGGAGGATGGAACGCCCGTACATCCGGAAGAAAGGACGGCCCCGGAACCGCCTGCCAAGCCTCAGCCGGAATCGCCCACCTCCCGCAACTTCCGCTTTTCTGCGGACTATGACCTCTATCCCGGAGGCGCCAAGACCAAGTATAAAAACAACATCCTGGCGATCAAGACCTTGAAGCAGATCGAGGCGGAGCAGCGGACAGCCACCCCCGAGGAACAGATCACCCTTGCCCGCTATGTGGGCTGGGGCGGCCTTGCCAACGCTTTTTCCGATAAAGCAGCCGGATGGGAAAACGAATATCAGGAGTTAAAGGCCCTGCTGACCGATGATGAATATAAGGCTGCCATGCGCTCCACCATCACCGCCTATTACACCGAGCCGGAGCTGATCCGCTATATGTACTGTGCTTTGGAGCGGTTCGGCTTTGAGGGCGGCCCCGACCGCAGGATTCTTGACCCCGGCATGGGAACCGGCAATTTCTATTCCGTGCTGCCGGAGCAGTATCAGGGAACCAAGCTGTACGGCGTGGAGCTGGATTCCATCACCGGGCGTATCGCAAAGCAGCTCTATCCAGAGGCGAATATTTCCGTTATGGGCTACGAGGCTGCCAAGTTTGAGGACAACAGCTTCGATGTGATCCTGGGCAACATCCCCTTCAACAGCGTCAAAATCTACGACCGCCGATATAAGGAACTGAACCCCTATATCCACGACTACTTTTTCATCAAGTCCCTGGACCTTGCCAAACCGGGCGGCATCATCGCCTTTATCACCAGCAAGGGCATCCTGGACCGAAAGGACGAGAGCCTGCGGGAATATATCGCACGTCGGGCAGAGTTCATCGGCGCCGTCCGCCTGCCCAATACGGCGTTCAAAGCGCTGGCAGGAACCGAAGTGACTGCGGATATTGTCTTTTTGAAAAAGCGGGCAGTCCTCACGCAGCTTGACCGGGCAAACACCCCATCGTGGATACAGACAGACATGGAACGGGGCAAATGGATTTCCTACAACCGCTACTTTATGGACCACCCGGAAATGCTCATGGGCAAGATGGAGAGCAGCCAGAATATGTACGGCAGCGAGGATGGCACGGCCTGTATTACGCCGGAGGGTTTCGACCTGTATAAACACCTCTCCGACACGGTGGAAAGCCTATACGCCCGTTTCAGCGCGGAGCCGGATGTGGAGCCGCTGGAGGAAGCGGAGGAAGAACAGCCGACCGATTATGAGGACGCCCCCGAAGGGACCCGAAATTTTACCTTTGTGGTGAAGGACGGCGAAATCTATTACTGCGAGAAGAACAAGCTGATCCCACAGCCCTACACCGGCATGAAGGCAGCCCGCATCAAGGGCCTGTGCGAAATCCGTACCGCGCTTCTGGAGGTCATCAACATCCAGTCCCATGAGTATGACCCTCTGGACCTCCGCAAATCGCAGGATAAACTCAATCAGGTCTATGACCGCTTTACCGCCAAGTATGGGGCCATCAACAGCAAGGGCAATATCCTCGCCTTTTCCGATGACGACCAATTCCCCCTGCTCCGCTCCATCGAGGATGAGCGCAAGGATAAGAGCGGCTGGGATAAATCGGCCATCTTCCACAAGCCAACCATCCGGCCGTTCCGGGAGGTCAACCACGCTGATACCGCCGAGGACGCCCTGCAAATCAGCCTGAACCGCAAACTGCGTGTGGATCTGCCCTATATGTCCTTTCTGACCGGGAAGGAGCCGTACGAACTGGTGGAGGAGCTGGGCGGCCGCATCTATCTCAACCCACAAAAATACTACGGCAATCCGAATGAGGGCTGGGAACTGGCCGAGGAATACCTGAGCGGCCATGTGCGGGATAAGCTGCTCTACGCAAGGCAGAGGGCGGCGGAGGAGCCGGAGCTGTTCGCCCGGAATGTGGAGGCGCTGGAGGCGGTGCAACCAACGCCCCTGGCCCCCGCCGATATTGAGGTGAACCTGGGCGCCGTCTGGGTGCCGGTTGAGTATTACCGCCAATTCATGTATGAAACCTTCCAGACCAGCGGCTATGCCAAGGTAATTGATGGAGGGGACAACCGGCACCGCATTGATATTGAGTATTTCCCCTATACCACCACCTGGCGGATCAGCAACAAAAGCGCGGAGCCGGATTCCATCACGGTCAATCAGACCCTCGGCACCCAGCGCAGAAATGCCTATGAGATACTGGAGGACTGCCTAAATATGCAGTCCACGACCGTCCGGGACCGGCAGGAATATATCAATGACATGGGCGATAAAGCGGTCCGTTATGTCATCAACCCAAAGGAAACCATGATCGCCCGCGCCAAACAGCAGCAGATTCAGGAAGCCTTTGCGTCCTGGGTATGGAGGGACCCGGAACGGCGGGACGCCCTGCTTAAGCTGTATAACGATACCTTTAACACCGTCCGGCCCCGTGAATACGATGGGAGCCGCCTAGTAATACCCGGCATGAACTCCGAGATGAAGCTGCGGAAACACCAGCTTGACTTTGTTGCCCGTGTCATTTACACCGGCACAGGACTTGCGGCTCATGAGGTGGGCGCCGGCAAGACCGCCGCCCTGATTGCTGCGGGGATGTACCTGAAGAACCTGGGGGCGATCCACAAGGCGGTGTATGTGGTCCCTAATCCCCTTGTGGGTCAGTGGGCGACCGAGTTTTACCGCTTCTTCCCCAACGCCAATCTGCTGGTGTCCACAGTGGAGGACTTCACTCCAAAAAACCGGAACCGCTATGTTTCCAAAATCGCCACCGGGGAATATGACGCGGTGATTTTGGCGCACAGCCAGTTTGAGAAAATCCCGATCTCCAGAGAGCGGCAAATCATGTTGTTGGAGCAGCAGATCAATGAGATTGAGGCAGCAATCAGCGAAATGAAGTATGAAAAGGGTGAAAACTGGAGTATCAAACAGATGGCGATTTTCCGGGGCAACCTGGAAGCCAAACTGGAAAAACTGTCGGCCGAGGAAAAGAAGGATGACCTTCTGACCTTTGAACAGCTCGGCGTGGATATGATGTTTGTGGACGAGGCTCATTTTTATAAGAACTGCTTCGTATTCACAAAGCTGCGGAATGTGGCAGGCGTCACCACCACCTCCAGCCAGCGGGCCTTTGATATGCTGCTGAAATGCCAGTATTTGCAGGAGGTCAACAACGGACGCGGCGTGGTGTTTGCCACGGGGACGATGATAAGCAATTCCATCTCCGAGCTGTTTGTCATGCAGCGGTATTTACAGCCGCAGGAGCTGGAGCGGTTCGGCTGGTCCTATTTCGACACCTGGATCTCCCATTTTGCCAAGCGGACTTCCGTGCTTGAGCTGCGGCCGGAGGGCGGCGGCTACCGGATGCGGGACCGCTTTGTGCGGTTCTACAATTTGCCGGAGCTGATGGCTGTTCTAAAAGAGGTCGCGGATATCAAGACATCGGATATGCTTGATATTCCCGGCCTGCCAGCCGTTCAGGGCGGAAAGCCGCAGATCATTCCCACAGAGGCTACTCCTGTGCAAAGGGCGATCATGGCGGAGTTTATCCTGCGGGCGGATGCAATCCGGGCGGGCAGGGTCAGACCGGAAGAAGATAATATGCTGAAGCTGACCAGCGAGGCCCGCCTGATGGCGATTGACCCCCGTATGATCGTCCCCACGGCGGACGGCACGGGAAGCAAGCTGAATATCTGCATTGACGAGGTGTATCAGGTTTGGGCGGACACCGCCGCTGCTTCCTCCACCCAGCTCATTTTTTGTGATGTGGGCACGCCCAAGGCAGAGCGCTTCAATGTGTACGATGAATTTAAGCGGGTGCTAATCGAAAAGGGCGTGCCGGAATCCCAGATCGCCTTTATCCACGACGCCGCGACCGAGGCCCAGAGGCAGGCGTTGTTTGAGCGCACCTGTGAGGGTAAGGTGCGCATCCTGCTGGGCAGCACCAATAAGCTGGGAACCGGCGTGAATGTGCAGGACAAGGTAATCGCCATCAATCATCTGGATTGCCCCTGGCGGCCCTCCGATATTACCCAGCGGGATGGGCGCGGGGTCCGGCAGGGCAACGAGAACCCGGAGGTTATGATAAAGCAGTTTGTGACAAAGGGAACCTTTGACGCCTATCTATGGCAGATTCAGGAACAAAAGCTGCGGTATATCAAGCAGATCCTCACGGGTAGGAGCATCGCCCGGTCCTGTGAGGATGTAGATGAAACCGTGCTTTCCGCCGCGCAGTTCAAGGCGACCGCCACAGATAACCCCATGCTGGCTCAAAAGATGGAATTGGAAAACCGGGTGACGGAGCTGAAGATCCTGCGGGGCGCATGGAGCAACGAGCAGCTTTCTTTGGAGCGGAAGGTGCACACAATCTACCCCAGCCACATCCGGCAGTATCAGCGGCAAATTGAGCAGATCAGTCAGGATATAGCCCTGCTGGAACAGACTAAGGGCGAGGAGTTCTCTATTGTCTTGGATGGGAAACCGTACACAGAACGCCCGGCGGCAGGCAATGAGTTTGCCCTACTTTACCGTATGATCAATGAAAGCCGCGCAAAGGATGAATTTGAGTTTGAAATTGGTTTTTACCGTGGATTCAGGCTCTGCCTCAACCTTCATCCGCTTTCTCAGGGGATGGCCCTGCGGGGAGCTTCCCGGTACAGTACGGACATTGGTTCCTCCGGGCAGGGGGCGATCACCCGTATTGAGAACCTTGCAGAGCGTATCCCCTCTTATCTGACCGAAGCGCAGCGGGATCTGGAGGAAACGCAAAAGCAGTTGGAGGCTGCCCGTCAGCAGATGGGACAGCCTTTTATTTATGAGGAAGAACTGTCCGAAAAGGCCGCTGCCCTGACGGAGATTAACACAAAGCTGGAATTTGAGTCTTTGCAGGGGCAGGAAAGTGAGGTGATTTTAGATGAGAATGGAGAACGATCTGATCGCAAGGAAGATCAATCTGCTGACTGTGTTCTTCCCGGCACTGGCGCCGAGTTATAAGGAAATTATTTTGAACTCATTTGACCAGTATTCGCTGTTGAAAGCGTATGTGCGCCGAATCATGGACAGCTACCCTGGCATACAGGCGGAAGATCACGAAAAACTGGAAAAGGCCCTTTCGCAATCTCTGCGGGATTCGGAAGTGGACTGTATCCATAAATACCTGTCCGCCCAATTCAGTGATGGAGCCATTGACGCGCTGGTAAGGGAAATGGAGGGTCGGCATGATGCATGAAAAGCATTCCTCCGTCTGCTATATCTTCCGGGAGGGCGCCTTCTCCCCGGTGAAAGAGGGCAAACTGTTCCGCAACGATTTCGGCCTGGACCTCTTTCAGTACAAGGGCACCATCTACGAGGGCAGGACGGGCCTGCATATGTGCCCCTTGCAGGAAGCGGAACATCTGGACCTGTTCATCAAGTCGCATGGCGGGATAGAACAAGTGCGGCAAGTGATTGAAAGCAGTTTAGCGCGCACCGGACTTTCCCCCCGTTATGCGCGGCCCGATGAAA
>ERZ808041.65-NODE-65-length-133080-cov-11.327278_pt1 | contig 133080 bp, 96 predicted proteins | sample MGYA00380192_ERZ808041 | MGnify/ENA primary metagenome ERZ808041 (study PRJEB31490, sample SAMN06133412) | mouse gut metagenome | isolation source: Z1_1 | host: mice | place: China: Chengdu | collected 2015-05 ...
TCTCCTAAAAATCCGGCATGACCGGATTTTTACCCTGCTGGAATCAAGATTGCGAACTTGTTTCGCAATTACCTAATAATAAAGTCATTTTAACATAAAAAAGTTATTTTGGGTATGTCTTATTTTATGTTATAATCTTCTATAACAACAGATTTGTTACAATTCACACCCACGCCAGTTTTTATCAGCATATAAGCTATTGAGGTGTGAATTATAACAGATTTTGCACACAAAATGCTAAAAGGCAAGCATTTTGGCGCATGATTCCCACTACTTTGGTGGACGTCTGAACAGTAACCAAATTTTATATTAAGAATTGACGAATTATTGATGTTAACCTATAATAGATAAATAAGTTAACATTTGGAGGGAATACAGATGAATTTTACAGAAGAATGCAGACAAAAAATATACAATGGCGAAAATATTACGCGGCAGGAGGCTATTGCACTGGTAAAGGAACCATTAGATGTGCTAGCAACAGTGGCAGATGAAATCCGAAAACATATGTGCGGAAATCGATTTGATATGTGTACCATTGTAAATGGCAAGTGTGGAAAGTGTTCGGAGGACTGCAAATATTGTGCACAGAGCGCACATTATAATACAGATTGTCAGGAAAGTTATCCATTGTTGCAGACAGAGAAGCTTTTGGCAGGAGCAAAACAGAATGAGGAACAGGGAGTGCTGCGATATTCGATTGTCACATCAGGAAAACGATTGAGTGATCAGGAAATTGCGCAGGTTTGTGAGAGTATCTACACAATTCGCAGGGAATCAAACATTGAGATTTGTGTGTCTTTTGGACTTTTAAATGAAAAGCAGTTTACAAAGCTTAAGGAAGCGGGCGTCTCAAGAGTGCACTGTAATCTGGAATCTTCAAAAAGGTATTTTCCTAAAGTTTGTACGACGCATACATATGAGGAGAAAATAGCGGTGATAAATGCGGCAAAAAGTGCAGGGTTAAGTGTGTGTTCTGGCGGAATTATGGGACTGGGTGAGACAATGGAGGACAGGATTGATATGGCATTGGACTTGCGGGAATTGGGGATAAAATCTATTCCAGTAAATCTTTTAAATCCAATTAAAGGAACCCCTTACGAAAAGAACCGCATTTTGACAGAGGAAGAATTTTGCCGTATTATTGCTCTTTTTCGGTTTCTCATACCAGATGGAGATATTCGACTTGCTGGTGGAAGGGGACTTTTGAGAGACAAAGGGGAGAGATGTTTTCAAAGTGGTGCCAATGCTGCAATATCAGGTGATATGCTTACAACAACGGGGATAACTGTGGCTTCGGACAAAAAGATGTTAGAGAAATTAGAATTTTCCATTCTTAAATAAAAATTAATAATTTTTAAACAATTTTTAGAGAAATTTTAGAGGATTTTCGTGTATAATATTGTCTGTAAAAAAATTTGTAGTTAAGTGAAACCTTTTTGGAGTTTAAAACGTCTAATATATGTAGATAGACACTCGGAGTTTATAATAGGGATTGTTATGCGCACACATCCATAAAAGGATTGTTAGCAAAGCCGATAGGTGCTTGGCGCGCGGGTAGGGGAAGAAAAATCTTCTCTACTCGATTTTTGCGAAGCAAACAAAGAGACAGTAGGGAGATACACTATGGGGAATCAGGCACAACAGAGTCAGGAGCTGGAGCTGTGGGAGGTTGTTAACTCCCCTAGGAATAGGAGTTCCTATTCCAGACAGGCAAGAGCGAAAAGACAAAACATACAAAACAGGGCTGAAAGTAGAGCACAGACCATTGATATTATACCTCAGAGAACACAGACAATTAACAGGGCGAGAACCACAAGACAGTCCACCGCAAGGACAAGCATTAATAGAGCTGAATCAGTAAGACAAAATATAGTACAGACGGATATTGGGAGGGCGAAAACTGCAAACGGAAATCCTGTGAGAGTAAGGCAGCCGCAACCTCAATATCGGGAGCCAGACAGAATTAGGACAATCGCTCAAAAGACAAAATCATATTCAAAAACAAAAAAAGCAAAACGTCGCGCTAGAATCAATCAATGTCTTGTTGTTTTATGGATCACAGCGATGTGTGCAGTGATTGCTTTTATGGGAAAGACATATTATCAAAGTATGCATAGGACATCAATAATTATGAGTAATATGGAGGACAAGTCTTTACCGGAGGAAATTCTTGTTGCGGAAGACACAGAAAAAAAGCCTGTCATTCAGGAGGATTTTCTAACAATCAGTGAGTACAATCGTCCTGGGACAAAACTTGAGAAAGTCAACAATATATTTGTACATTATACAGCAAATCAAGGGACATCAGCAGCACAGAATAGAAGTTATTTTGAAAGTCTTGGCGTGACCCATGAACGGGCAGCAAGCGCACATTTTATTATTGGCTATGAAGGAGAGATTATTCAGTGCATTCCGTTGGAGGAGGAAGCATATGCAGTGATAGAGCGAAATAAGGACTCCATTTCCATTGAGTGCTGTTATACTGCGGCAGATGGCTCGTTTACGCAGGAGACTTATGATTCTCTTATAGAGATGTTAGCATGGCTGATTAATAAATATAATCTAAAACCACAGGATATTTTACGCCATTATGACTGTGGTGGAAAAAAGTGTCCGATTTATTATGTGGAACATGAAGATGCTTGGCAGAAACTGCTTTATGATGTGGAACATTACGTTTTATAAGCTTACAAGTAAAAATTCTCTATACATAACACACTTTTATTGCACCGGAATAATCACAAAAGATTGTTCCGGTGCAGCCTTTTATGTCAATTTTCTAAAATTCAGAATTTCTGAGACTTTTTATGACTTCCTGTGCATTAAATGGTTTTGTAAAGAACAGTTCAGCGCCCTCTCTTAGTGCATCCATAAGTTTATCTTTCTGACCAGCAGCAGAGATCATAGCTACCATTGCATCAGGATTATACTCTTTGATTTTTCTGAGTGCTGTCACTCCATCCATTACCGGCATAGTGATATCAAGAGTAACAATGTCCGGCTCCAATTCCTTATACAATTCGACTCCTTCCAGACCGTTTGTCGCTTCACCGACCACCTGATATCCATTTTCATTGAGCAAATTGATCAAAACTTTACGGATAAGAGAGGAGTCGTCCACAACAAGTACAGTAGGTAGCGTACTGGAAGCGTTAGTACAAAGTTCTGTCTTATTTAGATTTAGGGTGTGTGGGTTGTTTCCAGGAACAAAATCTGCATCCGCTGAGATGATAAGATCAAATTCCGAGTCATCAATATACACAGGCATACAGTAAGCATTGCCTGATAGTTGTTGATTTAAGTAAACTTCTGGTGGAACCATTTCGATAAAGATATCATCATCACTGAGCACAGAATCAAAAAGTCCATTGTTTAAGTTGGCAAATTCACAGACAGCATCATAAACTTCATCACTACTTGTGACAGTTATTGTCTTTGCATAATTTTGGGCCAGCTTAATAATACCATCTAGTTCGTTGGTAGCGCCAAAACCAAGAAAAATATTGTAGTCTCCGACAGATTTTTGACCGGCGAGCATACTGTAGGAGTATTCCGAGGTTTTTTTCATTCGCCCAAAATAGAAATTGTTAGTGACAAATCGAGTGAGATTTCGCATGACTAGGCCTGCTAAATCTGTGATCATTGGATCGCGAACTGTGGCAAAGAGTGGAATGATCGACTCGAAGTCATCTTTTTTTACGGCTTCTAGTTCATCGTCTGTGAAGCCATTCACTTTCTGAAAGTTATGAAGATGTTCTCTGACTGCATTCATGGACAAACCAATTGTGTCGATGAGCAGTTGAAAAAATTTCATTGCCAAATCACCTTGCATATTTAGAAGATCTGACACTTGATTTTCTGTAAGATAACCAAGTTCGATTGCAATGTCACCAAAACGGCGGTCCTGCTGTGTCTGGTGATGGTTAATTTCTTCGGCCTGTTCATTTGTCAGTAGTCCTTCTGCGACGGCAATGGTTCCCAGCTTAACGCGAGTTTTCTGAATTTCCTCCTGAAAGGAGTCTCTCTGTTCAATTGTAATAACTGACTGTTCGACCAAATAGTTACTAAATAGTTGAATAAACATAACAATCCGCACCTTTCTTTGTTGTGTTGTTCGTGATGTCAGAAAAATCTATTTTATATTTATTGTATTAAAAAAACAGGAAATAGACAACCATTATTTTCAAAAAAATATTACATATAAATTATTTTCGGTTTGTTCCAAAGTATAATAGTTGTATAATAATAGAAAGCGTATTGTTTTCTTAGAAAGGACTATTCTATAATATAGAAAGTTTATTTTCGGAGTAATTGATGCTGCGCAAAATTTCAAAAAATTATAATATTATCAAGGGGGTAGAAAATAATGGATGAACAACAAAACAGACAGAGAAGGCATGGTGTTGACGAATCAACAAGGGATACAGAACTGGTGAGTGGACGGGTACTAAAGAAATTTCGGCGAGAACTGGCAATAACGAGGTTGATGTGTATTGTCACTTCAATGCTTATTCTTTGTTTGCTTGCAGGAGGTATCTATGTGTTGCGACAGGTGCAACCTATTCTGGAACAGGCAGCGGCGGTAGATGTTGAAAATGTCAATGAGACACTTAGTCAAATAAAATCTTCACTGGAAAATGTGAATTTGGAGCAGGCTATGGACACAATGCAACAGGTGGCAGAGACAATGGAATCTGTGGATCTGGAAGCGTGGAACAATGCGATTGACGGGTTGGACACTGCGGAGCTTTCCAAGACATTGGCAAATTTAAATGATGCGGTGGAGTCGCTGCGTCAAGTGGAAGCCTCAATTAATTCTGTATTTGGCAGAAGATAACAGTTCTTTAAGCGAATTTTGATATTTATTTGTGTGGAAATAAAATTTGACATGGTGCAGCAGGATACGTATAATGATCTATAGATGTACGAAAGATTATGGATAAAAAGTAGAAGGAGGGTTTGTATGGCAGTGTTTAGCGGCTTGGAAGATATGGATGAACTTGCGGCGAAAAAGAAGCAACAGCAAGAACAGGAAATTGATGATATTATTCACATGCTTGACAGCAAGACTGAGAGTGGTGTGAGTCGAATAAAAGTAAATGTGTCTGACGAACAGCAGGAGGGCACAGTCAATACACAGTATCATCATGGGCGCTGTGATGTGGGCAGTCCTTGGTCCAAAGGAACGGTGAGAAACTTTGGCTGTGATTAGAAATTAAAAAATAACGAAACAAAGAAATGAGGTACAGTTATGGCGCTGAATAAGAAGCCTGTTCATGGCATGAAGGATATTATGCCAGAAGAGATGCAGATACGAGATTATGTGATGAGTGTAATCAAGGAAACCTATAGAAAATTTGGGTTTACCCCGATGGAGACACCCTGCATGGAGAACATAGAGAATTTGAGCAGCAAGCAAGGTGGCGAGAATGAAAAGTTAATATTTAAGGTATTGAAAAGAGGAGCGCAGCTTAACTTAGAAACGGCAAAGACGGAAGCGGATGTCGTTGATTTTGGGATGCGCTATGATTTGACTGTCCCGCTGGTTCGATATTATTCAAATCATGCAAATGAACTCCCATCACCTTTTAAGGCATTGCAGATGGGAAATGTGTGGAGAGCGGAGCGACCGCAGAAAGGCAGATATCGCCAGTTTATGCAGTGTGACATTGATATTCTTGGCGAGGAGTCTAATCTTGCAGAGATTGAGCTGATTCTTGCGACAACGACGACGCTCAGTAAACTTGGTTTTCAAGATTTTGAGATTCGCATCAATGACAGAAGAATTTTAAAAGCGATGGCTGCTTACAGTGGATTTGATGAGAAAAGTTATGACAGTATTTTTATTATACTAGACAAGATGGATAAGATTGGAATAGAAGGCGTGGAACATGAACTGCTTGAAGAAGGATATAACAGTGCTATTGTTGAAAAATATCTCGCACTTTTTAAAGGATTAAATGCGGCGGAGGATGCGCTGGCATTTATGGAAGAAAAGTTGGCAGGTTTTTTGGAAGAAGATGTTCTGGCAAGTTTTCGAGAGATTATAGAGAGTGTGAATGCCACAAAGGGAGATTATTTCAAACTGATGTTTGACCCCGCGTTAGTGCGTGGAATGTCTTATTATACGGGGACAATCTTTGAGATTGCAATGCCGGAATTTGGCACAAGCTGCGGGGGTGGCGGGCGCTATGATAAGATGGTGGGAAGGTTTACAGGAAAAGATGTACCAGCATGTGGCTTTTCCATAGGATTTGAACGTATTATATTAATCTTGCTGGAAAACGGATTTAAGGTGCCAAGTCAGAGCAAAAAAGTGGCGTATTTAATTGAAAAAGGGGTATCAGGAGCTGCGCTTTGTGACATTATTGCAAAGGCGCAAGAAGAGCGGCAAAATGGTACGCAGGTGTTAGTGGCACGCATGAACAAGAATAAAAAATTTCAGAAAGAACAGCTTACAGCAGACGGTTATGAGGAGATAAAACAGTTCTATAAAGAGAGATTAAAAAATTAGGCAGAATATGGGAACAAAGGTAAAAAAAGTTAGAATAAAAAATCTAAAGAAAAAAAAGGCGCTTGCACTTGAGATTATCGAGCGATTAAAAAATGCGTATCCGAACTCGGACTGTACGTTAGACTACAATGAGGCATGGAAATTGCTGGTGAGCGTGCGTCTGGCAGCGCAGTGCACTGATGCAAGGGTCAATGTGGTGGTGAAGGGACTCTATGAAAAGTTTCCAACGATTGAGGCGCTTGCGGAGGCGGAAGTTTCAGAGATTGAAAATATTGTCAGGCCCTGCGGGTTAGGGCACAGCAAAGCGCGGGACATCAATGCTTGTATGAAGATGCTTCGAGATGATTTTGGCGGGAAAGTGCCAGATGACTTTAAGACGCTGTTAAAGCTTCCAGGAGTTGGCAGAAAAAGTGCAAATCTTATTATGGGTGATGTGTTTGGAAAACCTGCGATTGTGACGGACACACATTGTATCCGACTCACAAACCGTATGGGGCTGGTTGATGACGTGAAAGAGCCAAAAAAAGTAGAGATGATTTTGTGGGAGCTTATTCCGCCGGAAGAGGGCAATCAATTTTGCCATAGACTTGTGGACCATGGCCGTGAGATTTGTACAGCAAGGACCAAACCATATTGCGATAGATGTTGTCTGGCAGATATTTGTAAGAAACATATATAGAGAAACATATGAGTCATAAGGATCTGTAGGAAAATATCCTGCGCAACTTGTATAAGTTATTTTTCTACAGATCCTAAGTTGTATTGTGGAATGAAATTTCAGACATACTAAAAAATAAAACAGGATGGGAATTTTATGCCAGAACAGGAAAAATTAATTTTTCACCCAATTTCGCTTGATGACAGGGATTGGATAAACGAGAAACTAAGGGAAGATAATCTGAATCTTTGTGAATATACGTTTGCTAATAATTTTGTCTGGTCAAATGTATATCATGTACAGGTTGGCTGTGCTTATGGGTGCGGGGTGGTCCGATACAGAGGACAAGAGAATTATCAGTACTCTTTTCCGTTTGGGAATGGAGACAAAAAGGCGATGATTGAGCACTTGAGAAAAATATGTGCGGTGCATGGACGCAGACTAGATTTTTATCCACTCACAGAAAAGAGCAGATATGAACTGATGGATTGGTTTCCGGGAATGTTTGAGATTTATGCCAATCGAGACAATTTTGATTATGTCTATACGGTGGAGAAACTTTCTACATTAAAAGGGAAAAAACTGCATGGAAAACGCAATCATATAGCGCGCTTTATGGATGATGGTGACTGGCATTATGAACCACTCACAGAAAAAAATATGGATGAGTGCCGACGAATGGCGAAAGAATGGACTTCTCTGCGCACGGAGAAATGGAATGAAGAGATGGCTTTGGAAGTCGGTGTATTGGAGGTGGCATGTTCTAATTTTAATGCGCTTGGACTCTGTGGCGGTGTGTTGTATAAGGGGGATAAAATTGTTGCATTTACAATTGGAGAACAGCTAAATTCAGATACCTTTGTGGTCCATTTTGAGAAGGCATTTCCAGATTTGCAGGGTGCATATCCCATGATTAATCAACAGTTTATATTGCATGAGGCACAGAATTATCAGTATGTAAATCGGGAAGAAGATACCGGAGATTTGGGACTGCGCAAGGCAAAACTTTCTTACTATCCAGATTTGTTGCTGAAAAAGTACACTGCTGTGGAGAGCCAAGTTGTCTTTGCAGATGAAAGGCAGAAGGAGCCTCTTATTGAACTGTGGAATCAATGTTTTGGAGACGACAGGCAGTATATTGAGTTGTACTTAGAAAATCGCTTCAATGCAGAAAATATGTTTGTGATTTATGAAGACAACCGACCTGTCTCAATGGCAAGCCTGCTGCCGGTACAAGTTACAATCAATGGAAAGAAGGAAAATGCTTGCTATGTCTATGCAGTAGCGACACTTCCTGCATACCGCAACAGAGGTTATGCCACAAAAATTATAAAATATGCTGCGCAAAGAGTGAAAGAACCATTGATTTTGCAGCCAGCGGACAGGGATTTACAAGAATATTATGAGAAGCTTGGTTTTGTGGAGGCGTTTGGTGAGAGTCCCTGTTGGATTTATGCTGGCAGATGTACAGAGACAGCGAATGTTCCATCAATTAAGGAAAAGGATTTACAGGCGGCAGAGATTGTTTTTGAGCAAGGCGAATTGGAGGAGCTTGGAAGTTGGTCCGTCTATGACGCCAGCGAGAAAGATTACAAGATGGTTCGCGATACAGCGCTAGATAGGGAAGGCTATGTGGAATGGGACGAGCAGGCCATTGCATATGCTATCAAAGAGAATCAGTTTTGTGGTGGAAGGACGCTTTTATTGACCAGTATAACAAGGGATGTCGAATCGCAGCGCGCAGTGCTAATGTACCGTGTAGAAAAGGATGGTCTTCACATTATTGAGACGACGCTCAATGATGAGGAACTGCATGAGATTTTGCCAGAGTTGCTTTTACACACAGGAACGACATGGGCATTTGAGCGCAATATGGGTGGAATGATATTGCTGTCAGAACGTTTTGCAAATTGGGATTGTAAAGAAGGATATTTGGGATTAACTTTAGGATAAGTTATTTTAGATAAAAATAGACAAAAAATATCAATAAAAATGATTCATTTTAACAATTCCAAAACAAAGAAATGTATGCTATGATAGGAAAAAGGCAATGAAGAGAACCAGTAACCATATGAAATATTTCAGAGAGTTGTCGTTTGGTGCGAGACAGCATAGGAAATGTGGTGAACTCATCTTGGAGCTGTGTGCTTGAACGAATATTTTCAGTAGGGTGCAACGGACGACCTGCCGTTATCAGGGGGAAGGCATAATTGTGCTGAATGAGTGTACACTTTTATCCTCTCTTGTATAAAAGTGTGAAGTAGAGTGGTACCGCGAGAGATTTCATAGAGTCTTTCGTCTCTACAACGGTAATGTTGTGGAGTCGGAAGACTTTTTCATCGTTACCAGACAAAATTTTGAGAATAAAATGGAGGAATGAGACATGGAACATGCAAACAAATACGAGAAATCATATTTTTTACCACCAGTCTGTACATATGACTGGGTGAAGAAGGACGCGATCACGGCGCCGCCAATCTGGTGTTCGGTTGATTTGAGAGACGGGAATCAGGCACTGATTGAACCAATGAGTCTTGATGAGAAATTACATTTCTTTGAGATGCTTGTGGAGATTGGTTTTAAGGAGATTGAAGTGGGCTTTCCTGCGGCATCGGAGACAGAATATGAGTTTATGCGCGCTTTAATAGAGCGCAATATGATACCAGATGACGTGACTGTGCAGGTGTTGACGCAGGCGCGGGAGCATATTATCAAAAAGACTTTTGAAGCAGTTAAGGGAGCACCTCATGCGGTGATTCATCTCTATAATTCAACGTCGGTAGCGCAACGTGAACAGGTGTTTAAAAAGAGCAAAGAGGAGATTAAGAAAATAGCTACAGATGGCGCTGAGCTTTTAAAGAAGCTTGCAGAGGAAACTGATGGGAATTTTTCTTTTGAGTACAGCCCAGAGAGTTTTCATGGCACAGAGGTGGACTATGCAGTGGAGGTTTGCAATGCTGTGTTGGATATCTGGCAGCCGACAGTGGATAAAAAGGCAATTATTAATATTCCGACTACCGTTGAGAATGCAATGCCACATGTGTTTGCAACACAAGTAGAATATATTCATAAAAATTTAAAGTACAGAGATGCCGTTGTGCTTTCTGTGCACCCGCACAATGACCGCGGCTGTGGTGTGTGCGATGCAGAGTTTAGCATTCTTGCCGGTGCAGACCGTGTGGAAGGAACGCTTTTTGGAAATGGAGAGCGGACGGGAAATGTCGATCTTATTACAGTGGCAATGAACATGTATTCGCATGGCGTTGACCCCCAACTGGATTTTTCTAATATGCCAGAAATCAGAGAGAACTATGAGCTTTTTACGCGTATGCATGTACATGAGAGACAGCCGTATTCTGGTGATTTGGTATTTACAGCGTTTTCGGGTTCCCATCAAGATGCTATTGCAAAGGGAATGCAATGGCGGGAGGAGAAACAGACAGACAAGTGGACGGTGCCTTATCTGCCAGTTGATCCAAAAGATGTGGGTAGAAATTATGACGCGGATGTGATTCGCATTAACAGCCAGTCTGGAAAGGGTGGCGTCAACTATATTCTAAAACAAAATTATGGAATTTCACTTCCATATGCAATGCGTGAGGAAGTGGGATATCTGGTCAAAGATGTCTCTGACCAGGAACACAAGGTTCTCTCACCACAGTGGGTCTATGATATTTTCTGTGAAAATTATGTGAATAATCTGCCGCTGTTTCAGATTAGTGAGTGTCACTTCGAGCAGGTGGATGGCATTATGGCAGAAGCAACTATTGTTTGCGGCGATAGGAAGACCCCTGTAAAGGCGAATGGTAATGGTCGTCTTGACGCGGTGAGCAATACCATCAAACAGTATTTTAGAGTCAGCTATCAGTTGTCGGATTACGAGGAACATGCGCTTACAAAGGGTTCATCTTCCAAGGCAATCGCATATGTAAGCGTCACTTGCAACGGTGAGAAATTCTGGGGTGTTGGTATGGATGACGATATCATTAAGGCATCGATTCACGCACTTTGTGTCAGCGTCAACAAACTGCCACAGATACAGAATAATGAGGCTTGTCAGGATGAGCGCATGATAGAGATTTTGAATTATATTCAGGCAAACTATCAGGCGGTTGCACTCAGTGATGTCGCAGAGCATTTTCATCTGTCAGAACCATATCTGAGCAAATATATCCATGAGAAGTCGGGGAAAACTTTCGGTGATATTTTGATTAATATTCGTCTGAAAAAGGCAAAGACACTGCTGCGAAATGGAAATATGACTGTGGAAAATGTGGCAATGGCAGTCGGATATCCAAATGTAGAACACTTTAATCGTATTTTTAAGAAAAAAATGGGAATGACACCGGTTCAGTGCAGAAAAGGCGGTCAATAATTTATGCAGGAAGAGATTAGAAGTATGCTAACTCAGTATGCAGATGAGCAGTACAAGGAATTTTCGGCTGGATTGATTCCTGGAGCAAAGCCTCTGATAGGAGTCCGGCTGCCGAAAATAAGACAGCTTGCAAAGAGTATTGTAAATGATAAAAATAATAAGAAACAATGGCGGCAGGAAACTGCCGCCTATGATGGTATTTATGCGGACTTGTTTTTCGAGGAGACTATGATTCGCGGTATTCTTATCGGCTATGGAACAGCAAAAAAAGACATTTCTTGTGAGGAAGGGCTTGTCTGTCTAAAGGATTTTATTCCATATATTGACAATTGGTCTGTGTGTGACTGTTTCTGCAATTCCTTTACTTTTGCAAATAGATATCGAGATGAAGTCTGGGTGTTTTTACAGCCATATTTGTATTCGGAACAAGAGTTTGAAGTTCGAGTGGCGTTGATCTTACTCTTGAGCCAGTATTTAAAATATGATGTGAATAACAAAAAAATTTCCAGAAACAGAAACATACATATGGAAGATATTGCACAGACACAAACAAATGAGGAGTGTTCTATGCAGACAAAAATGCAATACCCGTATCTCGAAAGGATACTTGTGACATTGAACCGCCCATTTTCACAGGGATATTATGCGCAGATGGCGGCAGCATGGTTGTTGGCCGAGACTTTTGTGTGTTTTCCATACGAGACAGGACAGATGCTTGTGAACGATTGTCAGATGGATAACTGGACTTACAATAAAGCTTTACAGAAAATACGGGAGTCCTTAAACCCAGATAGGGAAGTGAAGGAATATGTGAAAAGTCTCAAAAGGGGATGACAAATCTCGAAATAAATGGTAAAATTTTTGAGAGATTGGAGGAAGCATATGAGTAATTTTAAGGAAAGCCTGTATGAGAAAAAAAGTTTTATATACCAGATTGGTGAGGCGTACTATGCAATTGGTGCCAACACCTTTGCCAAAGTGACAGACACACAGGAACTTGACAATATGGAGTTGTTTCAGAATGCCCTGAAAAAGAACAATGACAGACAAATTGCAAAGTATATGGATAAACTTATGCGTATTGCCAATTCGTATCGTGTTGACGCAAGAGAGCACTACAAGTTGCAGGAAAAGCTTTTTCAGTTTATAGATGGGCTTGAAGCAAGGGATAAGACAGCCTATCATAATTTGCAGACACAGGTTTTTCAGTTTGATAAATTAATTCAAAAATATTAATGATTGTTTTGGAAAGTTTTTCGTGTTGGAATAACTTGAAATAGCATAGGATATTTGGTAGAATAACATAGGTACATAAAATATAGGATAGGCAGCAAGTGGAAATATGAGGCATTTTATAAAACATTCTATCAAGCAGGAAATTGCCTTGATCTTTATGGCGGTCATGGTGGGAACAGTGATCCTCTGCTGGATTATCAACAATAGTTTTCTGGAAAATTTTTATATACAGAACAAAAAGAGTGCCATCAAAGATGCGTATTCCAGAATTAATGAGGTGGTGACTATCGGGGATATCTCTTCGGAGGCGTTTGATGTCGAACTGCGGAAAGTCTGTGATATGTACAATATTAGTCTTTTGGTGATTGACGCTGGTTCCAACATTGTGAAGTCCAGTACCAGAGATGTCGATAAGCTATTGCGCAGACTGTATGATAATTTTTTTAACCCAGATAATGATTTTATCTATTTTGATGAAAATGACAAGTATTATATGGGGACTGCCGTGGATAAGTCCACGAATACAGAATATTTAGAGATGTGGGGGATTCTCAATAATGGAAATTTATTTTTGATTCGTTCTCCGCTGGAGAGTATACGTGACAGTGTGAAATTGTCCAACCGTTTTCTGGCATATGTAGGGATTATGGCAACTATGATTAGCACAGTGCTAATCTGGTTTATTACAACAAGAGTGACACGACCGATTATGGAGCTAAAAAATATCTCGGAGGAGATGACAAAACTAAATTTTGAGAAAAAATATGAGAGTCGTGGACAGAATGAAATTGATTTGCTTGGAGAGCATATCAATGCCCTTTCTGCTACTTTGGAGAAGACAATCTCTGAATTGAAGACCGCGAACAATGAATTGATGCGGGACATTGAGAAAAAAGAGCAGATTGACGAGATGCGCAAAGAGTTTCTGTCCAATGTTTCCCATGAACTAAAAACGCCAATTGCCCTAATACAGGGATATGCGGAAGGACTAAAGGAATGTATCAATGACGATACAGAAAGCAGGGATTTTTACTGTGATGTCATAATGGACGAGGCTGGAAAAATGAATACAATGGTGAGAAAGCTGCTCGATTTGAATCAGCTTGAGTCTGGAAATGATGTGATAACAATGGAGCGGTTTGACATTACAGCACTGATAAATAATTTTATTGTGTCCGCAGATATTCTGGTCAGTCAGAACGGAGTGCATCTGCGGGTAGATGATTCTGCGCCGATTTATGTGTGGGCGGATGAATTTAAGACGGAGGAGATTGTAAGGAATTTTTTTAGCAATGCAATGAACCACGTCAATGGAGAGAAGATTATTGAAATCAAATATAGGCTGATTGAGCAAGAGAATAACAGCAAAGTGCGAATCAGCATTTTTAATACAGGGGAACCAATACCGGAGGAGTCGCTGCCACACATCTGGGAGAAATTTTATAAGGTGGACAAAGCGAGGACGCGGGAGTATGGTGGTAGTGGAGTAGGATTATCCATCGTAAAAGCGATCATGGAATCCATGAATCAACAGTACGGTGTTATCAATTATACGAATGGTGTAGAGTTCTGGTTTGAACTTGAAACCAAGTAAATGGAGGTGTTTGCTTGAAGAAGGGGAAAGTATTAGGGCTTATCGCCCTGTCTGCTATGTTACTGACAGGGTGTGTGGATGCCATGCCAGAGTTAACAGCAGAACAGTCAGACATCATTGCGGAGTATGCGGCTGGACTGTTGCTAAAATATTCACCCAGATATCAATATAGAATTGTGAGCGAGGAGGAGTTAGCTGCCGCAGTTGCGGACAGACAGGATGCTTCTGAACCAGAGTCAGAAATAGCTACGGAGCCAGAACAGACACAGTCACCAGCCGAAAATACGCCGGAGGTGTCATCAGAAGATACATCAACAGAACAGGAAAGACCATCAGAACAGGTTCTGTCAGCGGAAGATATTGATTTTGCAGCAGAACTGGGCATTGATGATCTGATTATTCGATATCAATCTTTTGAGGTATGCAGTTCTTATCCGCAAAACAGTACTGGGTTTAGTGTGGATGCCGCCAGAGATAAAAAGCTGCTGATACTGCATTTTGACTTAGAAGGTCTGCCAGAGGAAGATGTAAACTGTAATTTTTTTGATTGCGATATAAAGTTGCGCGTAAATATCAATGATTCTGAGTCTGCCTTAGCGCTTCCAGCAATGCTGCCCAATAATATTATCACTTATATTGATGTTGTGGGAGCAGGGGAGACTGTCGATGTGGTGGCAGTGGCAGAGATTAACGATATGACAGACGCGGATATTCAATCTATGGTATTGCACGCATCAGCAAATGGAAACAATTGCACAGCAAAATTGAAGTGACTGTACTGTAATTTATTTGTTAGAATTTTGTACATTCAATTTTGTAGGGCTGAACTGTTACCAAAATATGAAAAATTTTCTGAAAATATTTGTAATTAATCCTATATATATGTTATAATTGATGACAGATAATCCGCAGGGCAGTGATAGAAAGATATTGAAATCAATATCTTGTAGAATGGAGGTTTAATATGGAGACTAAGATTCTCTTGGAGAACGGAACAAATGAGTTGGAAGTATTGGAATTTGTGGTGGATGGAAATTCCTACGGCATTAATGTGGCAAAGATTAGAGAAATTATTCCCTATTCGCCCGTGACCCCTGTACCAAATGCGCATCCGAGCGTAGAAGGTATCTTTATGCCGCGTGATGCGATGATTACGGCGATTGATTTGCGCAATTGTTTACAGCGTGGACAGTCTCAGCCAGGCGGTTTGTTTATTATCACAAGTTTTAATAAACTTGATATTGCGTTTCATGTTGATTCCGTAATCGGTATTCATAGGGTTTCATGGGTTGATATTATTAAGCCGGGAGCTACAGTGACAACTGCGGAGGATGGTATTTCTACAGGTATTATCAAAATAGATGGAAAATTGATAATCATTCTTGATTTTGAGAAAATTATTACAGATATTAATCCTGAGACGGGATTGAAAGTGACAGAGATTGAAGCGTTAGGGGAGCGGGAAGGCATTGAAGTGCCAATTCTAATCGCGGAGGATTCATCCTTGCTTCGGAAACTCATTATTGATTCGCTTAAGAAGGCTGGATATGACAACATTATCAAAGCTGAGAATGGTGAGGAAGCGTGGGAGTACATAGTAAAGTGCCGAGATGCTGGAACTCTGGATCGAGATGTGCATCTTTTGATTACAGATATCGAGATGCCGCTTATGGATGGGCACCGCTTGACAAAGCTTGTGAAATCAGATGATGCAACGAAACATATACCGGTGATCATTTTCTCTTCCCTTGTCAATGAGGAAATGAGAAGAAAGGGTGAAGATCTGGGTGCAGATGCACAACTGTCAAAACCTGAAATCGGAAATCTTGTAAAAGTAATCGATGAACTGCTTGCAAGATAGAAAGAATAGAGCCGGGATTTATGCCCGGCTTTATCAGTGAGGAAATGGCATGGATAAAACAGAACTCATCGAAAAACAGAAGAGATTGAAAGAGAGCATTGCAGATGCAGATATGGTGCTTGTGGGTGTCGGCGAGGAATTTAACGAGAGTTTTGAAGAAATTGGTAGTTTTCCGCACTTGATGTCTGCACTGGAAGAAGTTGATATTGACCAGACACTAGAGTGGACAGTGCCTTTTTTGGAGCATCGCTTTCTGATTGAACACAATGAGGGCAGGTTGATTCGCGCATACAGAAATCTGTATGAAATGATTCAGCAGAAAAACTATTTTGTGATTACGACCTGTATTGATGAGAATATAAAAAAGGCGGCGTTTGATACAGGGCGGTTGGTAGAACCTTGTGGAAATTATGAGATGTTTCAGTGCAGCGAAAAGTGCTGTAGTGAATTGTATCCTTCCAAGGATTTTTCTGATTTGGTTTATCAGGCGATTTTGGATAATGTAGGGTTAGATTCCCTTGAGATTCCAAAGTGTCCTGTCTGTGGTAAAGCGCTTGCTTACAACAATATATTGTGCGAACAAAATTATGTGGAAGAGGGATATCAAAAGCAGTGGAAGAAGTATACAAAGTGGCTGCAAGGGACATTGAACAAAAAATTATGTGTTCTTGAACTTGGTGTAGAACTGAATTTGCCCAGTATTATTAGATGGCCTTTTGAAAAAGTGGCGTTTTATAATCAAAAGGCAAGTTTTTTTAGAGTAAATGAATCGCTGTATCAGATGACAGAAAATCTGAGCGACAAAGGCGTTAGCATCGCTAAGAATGCAGTGGACTTTTTGCTAGAATGGAAATAGATATAGGCAATTGGAATTTTTTTTGCCACATTCGGCACAAAAGACGCTAAAAGTCTATTAGATAAAATACGGAGGGGAATTGTCATGAACTCAGAGGAAAGCTATCTGGACAGTTTGCTAAGAAATATTTTGAATCCTGAGGCAGAAGAGCCCAGGAAAGAGGAATCGCAGACAGATACTGTTGCGGAAGAACAGGCGATACAGGAACCAACATTAAAGAGAACAGAGAAAATAGAATCTGTGATAGAACATTCACAATTGTTAGATACATCTGAGAATTTGGTTGAGGTGAAGGAAACATCAGTTCCAAAAACTGTGACAGATACTTTGGAGGAAACCCTAACATCAGAAGGGATAACGAATATTACAGAAGAAGCATTGATTCCAGAGGAGACGACAAAACTTTCTGAAAAAACATACAGTTTAGAGGAGCCTCTACTATCAATAGAAGAATCAGAAAATACGGAAGAGTCAACTATTTCTGAGAAGATACAATTTCCGAAAGAGACAATAGATTTTTCAGAAGAATCACCAATTATTGAAGGCATGGCAGATTTGCCAGAAGAACCACTTATTTCTGAAGAATTGCAGACGCCAGAGGAGGTAACAGATATCTCCGAAGAATCTTTGTTACAGATGCCAGAAGATTTAACAGATAGTATGGGGGAACCTTTATTATCGGAAGAGCTATCAAACTTTTCCGAAGAACCATTGGAGCAAATACCCGAAGAAAAAGCAGATATCTCCGAAGAATCTTTGTTACAAATGTCAGATATATCTGGAGAGTCATTAAAGCAACAATCCGAAAATCTATTAGATAGTTTAGAGGAGCCATTAATATCAGAGGAATCTTCACTGTCAGAAAAAATACCAGAAAGTACAGAGGACTCATTACAACTTGAAGAAATAACAAATTTGCCAGAGGAACCATCTGTTTTAGAAGAACCATTGGAACAGCAATCTGAAAATCTATTAGATAGTTTAGAGGAGCCATTAATTTCAGAGGAATCACTTATTTCAGAAGAAATGCAAACACCAGACTTTTCTGAAGAGCCATTGCTGCAAATTCCTGAAGATCTACAAGATATTTTAGGAGAAACTCTATTGTCAGAAGAAATACCAGAAAATACTGAGGATTCACTGCAGCCTGAAGGAACGACAGACCTGTTAGAAGAAATGATAGATATTCCAGATACATCTGTACTACAACTATCAGATGGTTTAGAGGAACCATTAATTTCTGATAGTTCTTTATTATCGGAAGAACCAAACGATATTTCAGATGAAACGTCGATATTGGATTTGGCGACAGACTCTACAAATACAGATGTTATTGAACCGGCAGAAGGACTAACGACTGCCGTAGAAACGAATGCAGAAGAATCTGCCCTTACGACAGCGGGGACATCGGATTCTGGAGGAGAATTTAGTTTGGAGGATAAAGAGATGCCGGAATCAGATGACGATCTTAAATTGGATGATATTGAGATTCCTGAATTGTCCGATTTAGGAATTTTTGAGGATAATGAATTGAATATAGACGGATTGGGAGATGCAATTCAGTCCGAGACAGAACGTGAGATGGCAGGCGAGCTCAATATTGATGAGTTGGGACTTGACAATGAGGACTTGACAATGCCTATGGATTTTAATATATCTGACTTTAGTATGTCTGACTTGGAAACGCAGGATACAGAGGTATTGAATGATCCAGGGAAAAATTTGGATATCGATATTCCAGATATTTCTGATGTCTCTGAAAATTCTGATATTCTTAGTGATAACAGCGAGAGCGACACTTCCATCAATATGGACGATAATTTGGAAGATGTACTCAATATGCTTGATGATGATGCAGAGCTTGCGGAAATCAATGATATGCTCAAAAAGTCAGACAATAATGAGCCAATACAGGATGATATGATGGATTTGCTAAATCAAATGGCTGACGATGAAGCTGCATCTGTCAATGCGGGACTGAATCATTCAGATGAGGATGATGGTGGAGTGCCGCTTCCAGTAATTCCACAGTCTGTGTTGGAGGAGACACAGTTAGAAGTAAAAGCAGAAAGTGATGAGGACAAAAAGACAAAGAAGGCTGCAAAAAAGAAGAAAAAGGTGAAAGAAACAGAAGATGCGGAGGTAGAGAGCAAAAAAGAACCTGGAAAATTGGGCAAATTTTTCAATATGCTGACTGAAGATCTAGTACCAGAACCGACAGAGGAAGAGCTTGCGGCTGAGAAAGAGGCAAAGAAAGCAAAGAAGCAGGAAGAGCAGGCCAAGAAGGAAGAAGAAAAGCTTGCCAAAGATGAGGAAAAGAAGGCTAAAGCAGAAGAAAAAGCTGCTGCGAAGAAGGCGAAACAGGAAGAGGCCGCGAAAAAGAAGCAGGAGAAGAAGGCTCAAAAAGAGGCAAAGAAGGCAAAACAGGCTGGAAATGGTGCAAACAAGCGTATTCCACCCAAAAAACTTGCAGCGGTCGCTGCGTTTGGGGCTTCTGTAGGCGGAGCAGTGCTCGTTGCCACAAATGTTCTTTCCACACAGGGATTTCTTCAAACAGCGCGAAATGCATACTATAAACAGGATTACAAAACAGTATATCAAGCTACTTATGGCATGGAACTTAACGGAGAAGACACAGAGAGTTTAATCAAGAAAAAGAGCGAAATCATATATAAGATTCAGAGAAAATATGACTCCTATCAAAATAATTTGAAGATGGGACGTGAACTGGAAGCATTGGATGCATTGCTTCAAGGGCTAGTGGTTTATGATACTGTAAACGCAGAGGCAGAAGCGTATGAGGTAACAGCAGAGGTAGATGAAATCAAATCAACGATTTGCAGTATTCTTGAGACAAAATATCATCTGGACGAGACGCAGGCAAGAACATTGCTTAGCAATGAAGATCCGTTGACATACACGATTGCATTAAATGATGTCATAACACAAAATTAGAAACTGTTTAGAAACGATATCCTTTTTTCGGTACAGGAAGGACAGAAGTACGTATGATAGCAATTATTGATTATGATGCTGGCAATATCAAAAGTGTGGAGAAGGCTTTGACAGTGCTGGGACAAACGGCTGTGATTACAAAAGACAAAGATACAATACTTCATGCAGAAAAAGTGATTCTTCCAGGGGTAGGCGCATTTGGAAAAGCGATGGAACGGATTAGAAGTTATGGTTTGGACATGCTAATTCAGGAGGTTGTTGCGAGAGATACTCCTTTTCTGGGAATCTGTCTAGGATTGCAGTTATTGTTTGATTCCAGTGAGGAGGCACCAGGAATCCCAGGACTTGGAATCCTACATGGAAAGATTCAAAAAATTCCAGAAAATGCAGGGTGGAAAGTACCGCAGATTGGGTGGAACGCGCTAACGTTTCCAAACAGTGGAAGACTTTTTCAGGGGATTGCTGAGGGTGCTTATGTGTATTTTGTCCACTCCTATTATTTGCAGGCGGAAGATCCAGAGATTGTGACTGCTGCGACAGAGTATGTGGTCAACATTCACGCATCTGTTGAAAAAGGAAATGTATTTGCATGCCAGTTTCATCCAGAGAAAAGTTCAGAAGTGGGATTGAAGATACTGAGAAATTTTGTGGCACTATAAGCGAGTCTATTATTAAAAAAATGAGGAAAACAATGATTACAAAAAGGATTATTCCATGCTTGGATGTGAATGATGGACGCGTGGTTAAGGGTGTAAATTTTGTCAATTTAATTGATGCGGGAGATCCAGTGGAGATTGCGGCGGCATACGATAAAGCGGGCGCGGATGAAGTGGTATTTTTGGATATTACAGCGTCATCAGACAATCGAGCGACAAAGATAGAGATGGTTCGCAGAGTGGCGGAGAAAGTATTTATTCCATTTACAGTTGGCGGGGGAATTAGAACCGTTGAGGACTTTAAGGTAATATTGCGGGAAGGCGCAGACAAAGTGGCGGTGAATAGTGCAGCGATTATGAATCCATCACTGATCAGTGACGCTGCGGATAAATTTGGCAGTCAATGTGTTGTCGTTGCGATTGATGCAAAGCGGCGAGCTGACAATAGCGGTTGGAACATCTATAAAAATGGTGGACGTGTTGATATGGGTGTGGACGCCGTGGAGTGGGCGATCAAGGCAAGTGAACTTGGGGCAGGGGAAATTTTGCTTACAAGCATGGATTGTGATGGAACAAAAAATGGCTATGATATTGCACTTACTAGAATGGTTTCTGAAAATGTTTCCATACCAGTGATTGCGTCAGGTGGGGCAGGAAAAATGGAACATTTCTATGATGCTTTTGTGGAGGGAAAGGCAGATGCGGCGTTGGCGGCGTCACTTTTCCACTTTAAGGAACTTGAAATCAAAGAAGTTAAAGAATATTTAAAAAATAGAGGGATTTCTGTGAGAGTGTAGGGCTCGATAATAAGGCTATAAAAAAGAGATACGAAAGGAGAAAACGATTATGGCAATGTTGACTGGCGAATGGTTGGATGCAATGCAGGAGGAGTTCCAAAAACCGTACTATAAGGAACTGTATCAATTTGTGAAGGAGGAGTATGATAGCACGTTGGTATTTCCGCCCGCAGATGATATTTTCAATGCAATGCATTTCACGCCGCTAAATAAGGTGAAGGTGCTCTTGTTGGGACAAGATCCATATCACAATGTAAACCAAGCACATGGCTTAAGTTTTTCAGTGCTTCCAAGTCAGACAAAGCTGCCGCCTTCTCTGCAAAATATTTATAAGGAATTGCAGGAAGATCTCGGTTGCTATATACCAAACAATGGTTATTTGAAAAAGTGGGCAGACCAGGGGGTGCTGCTTCTCAATACTGTTTTGACAGTGCGTGCGCATCAGCCAAATTCGCATCAGGGCAAGGGATGGGAAAAATTTACGGATGCGATTATACAGGCGGTCAATGCGCAAGATAGACCAATTGTATATCTGCTGTGGGGAAAGCCAGCACAGCGCAAGATACCAATGCTGACAAACCCGAAACATTTGATTCTGAAGGCAGCACATCCAAGCCCATTGTCCGCACATAACGGATTTTTTGGATGCAAACATTTTAGCCAGGCGAATGAATTCCTAAAAGCGAACGGAGTAGAGCCAATTGATTGGCAGATAGAGAATATTTAAAAATTTTTAGTAATATATAACATAATTTGTGTTGTTTTTGTAGAAAAAACGTGCGTCAAAACAGAAAAATTATAGGTTATATTGCACAAAAAAAGTGCGAAAAAGAGGTGTTGTTAGCTTTATCTGTAAAATCATAATGAGGTAGGCTATTGACAAACTTTTTCAATGTAAGTATAATTAAATAGTCATTTGACATAAACTTACTTTAGTATATTAAAGCGAGAGCTTATGTCGGAATAGTAAGTGAAAGCAACAGTTTAGTCAGGTCAGCACATTGATTGTGCTGACCGTATACGAGGCAGTGGCTGCAGGCGGAGTTTTAAGCAACCTGTACATAAGTGAAGGCATCGGAACTGTTACAGAGTTAAGTGCAGTGGACAATGGCGTTCATAGGCACTTTTTTACTTTTTGTGTCATTTGACGGATTTAATTTGGTTTTTACCTTATTATTTAGGTTAAAACATATTTCTATTTTTAAGGAGGTAAAAAAGTATTATGAGAAACAGAAAAAAAGTTCTTGCTGTTTTGCTGGCAGGAACGATGGTTGCCGGTTCTTTGGCAGGTTGTGGATCTAAGGGCGGTTCTGATACACCAGCTACAGATACTCCTGTAGCGGAAAATAATAGAGATACAGAACAGGCAAGTACAGACGCGGCAGGTAGCGAGGAGACAACGACAGGAGAGGAAGGAGAGGAGACTTCTGTCAAGAGTGTGGCGGAACTTGCTGAGATGGAATATGATGATCGTTCCACTTATCTGTATGAGCAAAATCTTGGTGAGTTCTATGAGATTTACCAGGAGGCAAAGTCCGAGATTAAGGATCTTTCCAAGCGGTATGCTATGATGGCAATTGCTGAGGCAAAGCTTTTGGAATCTGGTGTATTGAATCCACAGACTGCACAGGGTGGTGCTTATGCGATATCGAGAAGGGTTCCGAATACAGAGACAACAGTATTGTGGGGAAATGATGAATACAGATATCACAATCTGCTTGTGACAACAGAGCTGATAAAAACGGCAGACAGAGCAGAGATGAGACAGAAGTGGGCAGAATTGCGCGGATCAGGAACTTATCTTGAGTGGGCAAAAACATATCTTGCAGAAAAAGGATATGAATTGAAAGATTCCTATGCGGCACATTGGTTTGGCTCTGACCCAACTACTTGGGATATTCTTTCTACAAGCCAGACAGTTGACAGCTATGCAACGGTAAATACATATGATGGCCTGTTGGAGTATGACTGCGAGAATGTTCAGCAGCCTGCACTAGCGACAAGCTATGATGTGTCAGATGATGGATTGACCTACACATTCCATATTCGCGAAGGTGTTGACTGGGTTGATTCACAGGGCAGAAAAGTTGCAGATGTCAAGGCAGATGACTGGGTTGCAGGATTTCAGCATATGATTGACACAAATGGCGGACTGGGTGATCTGGTTGATGGTGTTGTTCTGAATGCCTCTGGATATATTTCTGGTGAGATTACAGATTTTTCACAGGTTGGTGTTAAGGCTGTTGATGATTACACGTTGGAGTACACACTGGAGGAACCGCTGCCATACTTCCCAACAATGCTTGGATACAATGTATTTGCGCCACTCAGCAGAGATTACTACACGTCGCAGGGCGGTAAATTTGGAGATGAATTTGATAGTTCTGCAGCAGATTATACATATGGAAAATCCCCAGATAACATCGCATATAATGGTCCATTTTTGGTTACAAACTTTACCTCTAAGAATGTGATTGTATTTAAGCAAAATGAGTCTTACTGGAATAAAGACAATATGACAATCAAGTCTATGTCGTGGCCGTATGAGGACCAATCTGATGCTACTAAAATGTACAATGATGGCAAGAGCGCTACTTTGGATCACGCTCCTTTAAATACATCAGAAGTGGAATCTGCAAAGGCTGATGGATTATTTGACGAATATGTATATATTAGTGACACAAACGGATCGACATTCCCAATATATTACAATTTGTATCGTACTGCATATGCAAACAGCAATGATGAGACAAAAGTAGTGTCTGTTTTAACAGATGAGGAAAAGGATCTGGCAAATGCAGCACTTGGAAATGCTAATTTCCGTCTTGCACTTTCTTTTTCTATGGATAAGGCGGCTAGACAGGCACAGCGTGTAGGTGAGGATCTCAAGTACGGAAGACTTAGAAATACTTATGTGCCAGGGAACTTTGTGACACTTGAGAACGAAGTGACAATCGATATTAATGGAACAGCGACAACATTTCCTGCTGGTACAGTCTATGGTGAGATTGTTCAAGCACAACTTGATGCAGACGAAATTCCTATCAAGGCATTTGACAAGTCAGTAAATGATGGCATAGGAAGCAGCGATGGATATGATGGATGGTACAATCCAGAAAACGCAGTTACATTCCTAAATAAAGCGATTGAGGAGTTGGCAGCACAAGGTGTTGTAATTGATGATGAGCATCCTGTTCGTCTGGAGCTTCCATATACATCTAGTATTGAATGGGTAACAAATCAGGCAAATGCGTTAAAGCAGTCCGTTGAAGGTGCTCTTGGCAGCAAAGTGGAACTTATTCTTGCTGACGGAGCAGACAGCAACGAATGGTATTATACAGGATATTATACAGATTATGGATACGAGGCAAATTATAATGTAACAGACGTGTCTGGTTGGGGTCCTGACTATGGTGATCCTGTGACCTATCTTGATACGTTTTTACCTGATTACTCAGGCTATGTAACGAAGAGTCTTGGTATTTTCTAATATACTATGCTGCGAGGAAACGGCTTCGGCCGTTTCTGGCAGCAGATAAGTGGATAGTTTGCGCTTGCGCCCAAACTCGCAGATGAAGCAAGAATGGGAGATTGATATGGCTAAATATTTATTGAAACGTTTATTTCACGGATTGTTATCTGTGATTGCGGTCGTGATACTCATTATGATTATGATCTATTCCCTGCTGGACCGTAATCTGATCTTTGCATCAGATCCAGTGTATACCAAGCAGCAGAATAACCAGAAGATAACTTATAAATATCAGAAATGGGAAGATTATGGTTATCTGGATTATGTAACTTACTCCGATTATTTAAATATTCTGACTTCAAGTGGAGAAATTGATGAGGATACGAGATCCGCAGCGGTTGGATTTGGAAGAACTTCTGACAAAGATTCGGATCTTGTAAAAGAATATGTAGAAAAATTTACAAAGTACTATAAATCACAAGGCTACACAGTTGAGCGGCTGGATGCTGTGTTAATGGGAAAAAAGAAAATTGCCAGTGGTGGACAGCAGCAGCTTTTTGCTTATAAGGATATTCCGTTAGCATCTCGCGTGTGGAATTATTTTAGCGGAATATTGAGTATTGACAATATTAATAAAATTGAAAATGATGTGGGAGATCGCGGGATTTCCTTTACTTTATATGACCCTGTCTATGGCGGGGAAACCTTTTCACCAGCTATTATTGGAAATGGAACAGTACATAAATATCTGTTGTATTGTGATTCTAATTTCCCGTTTATTCATCAGAATATAATGAGTATTCAGCTAGGAACTTCCTATTCTGTTAATACGGGAGTGGATGTGTTTACAACGATGACAAAGACGCAAGGATCGTTTATTACTTCGACGGTTACTTATCCGACTGGCTTGGTGGAGGAGAGCGCAGACGATCTGCATTCAGCTACATATTTGGCGGATTCCTTGCATTCGAGTCTGGTGTATGAGACGCGGTATACGGATGATTATACAGCAGTTGGCACTGTAAAAGGCGGTTTGTCTAAGATGGGATATTCCTTCCTGATAGGTATTATTGCGACGGTGTTAGCGTATGCGCTTGGCGTGCCACTTGGAATTGCGATGGCGAGAAAGAAGGACAAGCTGATTGACAAAATTGGTACGTTGTATATTGTATTTATCATTGCGGTTCCTTCATTGGCTTATATTTTCTTGTTTAAGGCGATGGGCGGCAAATTGGGATTCCCAACCACCTTTGATATGGATACGGCCAACAAACTTGTGTACGTATTACCAATTATTTCCCTTGCTCTACCACAGGTTGCAAATTTGATGAAATGGCTGCGCCGTTATATGATAGACCAGATGAATTCTGACTATGTAAAGTTTGCGAGAGCTGGAGGACTTTCTGAAAATGAGATTTTTTCAAAGCATATTTTGAAGAATGCATCCATTCCAGTTATCCACGGAATACCAGGAAGTGTTTTGGGGTGTCTGACAGGTGCGATTATCACAGAGCGTGTATATGTTGTGCCTGGTGCAGGTAACTTGTTGACAGAGGCAATCAATAAATATGACAATGGTGTAATTGTCGGCGTTTCCTTATTTTATGCAGTACTGAGTGTCGTGGCGATTATTTTAGGTGATGTGTTGATGTCTATGGTAGATCCTAGAATTTCTTTCTCAAGTAAGGATCGATGATTTTATGGTTACTATTCACGGCTAAAAGTCGCTCACAGCAACGATTCGGGGCGATATTTGAAGTTTTCTTCGCAAAGCTCACCCATTCACTGCTTAAGCATGTTTTGTGCCAAACATGGAAAGGAATAGTAATTAGAGAAAGGTAAGGGATAAAATGAATGTAGATTTTAAAATGGGTAAGTATGTCAATGTAGATGCTACAGATTTAAAAGAAACTGATCCAACAGAAGGAATGTCAGACGAGGAGTTGTTTGCTGTGGTGAATCACAGTGACTTGGAGTCAGAAAAAATTACAGCGCCGCGATATTCTTACTGGCATTCTGTTTTTCGGGTATTTTTCCGAAAAAAGATTAATATTGTGATGTTGGGATTGCTTGCGGTTATTGTGCTGATGGCATACCTGTATCCGGTATTTGTAGAGTATGACCGATATGGAAATCTGTTGAATGCCTCCGCAAAACATTTGACACCTACTGCTGCGTTCAAGCAGTTTGGATATAATATTCATTGGGTTTTGGGAGCTGGTGCGGCTGGTCAGTCTACCTTTGATGCAATTTGGTATGGTTCTCAGATTTCGATTTCACTGGCATTGATTGTCGCGATAATTAATATGTCGGTTGGTGTTGTGATTGGCGCAATCTGGGGATTTTCTAAGAAGGTGGATAATGTTATGATGATTGTCTATAACATTATTGCAAATCTTCCTTATATTTTAGTAATTTCTGTAATGGTTATGATATTTACGGCAGGTTTTTGGACAATGGTTTTTGCGATGACTGTGACAGGATGGCTGTCAATTGCGTATTTTATACGTACACAGGTTGTCATTATCCGTGATAGGGAGTATAATCTGGCATCGAGGTGCCTTGGAACTTCCACAATTCGGATTGCAATGAAAAATATTCTGCCGTTTATGACTTCTGTTGTTGTGACTCTTGCGGCGACAGAGATACCTTCTTATATTTCTTATGAAGTGTTCCTTGCCTATATTGGAATGGGGCTTAAGGAAATGTCACTTGGTAGGTTAATCTATGAGGCTGAGAGCGCAATGCTCACACCTGGATGGGGTTTTGAGTTCTGGAGTCCGGTTGCGGTTGCTTCGATTATCACAATTGTTTTGTATGTGGTGGGACAGAATCTTGGTGATGCGTCTGATCCTAGAACACATATGTAGAAAGTGCAGTATATGGTTGTACAGTTCCGAATAAGAGGAAGGTAGAATGGAAGATAAAAAGGTATTATTATCAATCAAGGATTTGGAAGTGAAATTTCGCGTGCGTGGAAAAAAATTGACGGCTATTCGCGGCGTTTCACTTGATATTTATGAGAATGAATCGATAGCGATTGTTGGGGAGTCCGGTTCTGGCAAATCTGTGTTTACAAAAACATTTGCAGGAATGCTTGACAGCAATGGATATATTGACAATGGAAGTATCATCTTTAATGATGAAGATTTGGCGGATACAATTGTTCGGAAAACTTCCGTATCCAAAAAGATGATTGACTATACGTATGCAAAGCTGAATGCGTATTCGCAGTTAGAATTAGGAGCAGAAATCTATAAAGAGATAGAAGCATTGAAGGCAGAGCGTGTCAAAAGGACGAGCATCAGTATAGAACAGAAAGAGCAGAGTGACAAGGCGATTGCGGAACTTAGCACAAAGAAGACAGAAGTATTTAATTTGAAACAGACATTGGACCCCAAGACAGAAAGGGCAAAAATAAAGGAGCTTTCTCAATCGATAAAGCAGATGGAAAAAGAAATTAAAAAGCTGCTGAAAGATAGAGCTACAATGGAGGCTGCCGCAAAGAGACAGATTGAGAATGACACAGCCTACATCAATCAATATAACTCGGATATGGCTGCTTTGAAAGCGAAGTATGATGCGGCAATTAAGGGAAGCATTCGTCAGGAGACGAAGGAGCGCAATGAAGTTCTCGCAAAAGAAGTTTATCTCTCTATTGGTAGATATAGTTTTCACAAGCGTGTGCAGATGCTGTTTAAGTTTCTAGCAGCGTTTCAGTCCGCGATGAGAATAGGAGCGGATTTGTCAGATGATGTGCACAGAAATGCAGTTTTTGACAAAGTGGCTTTTCGTGTAAAATATCTTGATGAGACAGCAGAGCAGCTTCATGGAACCTGCGTGCTAAATTTGGCAAATGTAAAGTATGCAAAAGACTGGTATCAGATTCGCGGCAAAAAAATTGCGACGGTATTTCAGGACCCAATGACTTCATTGAATCCTATTATAACAATTGGGAAGCAGATTACATCGATTATTATGAAACATCAGGATGTGACGGAGGTTGAGGCGCGGGCAAAAGCATTGGACCTTATGAAGAAAGTGGGGATTCCCAATGCAGAGGCACGTTTTGATGACTATCCATTTCAGTATTCTGGTGGTATGAGACAGCGAATTGTTATTGCGATTGCGCTTTCTTGTCAGCCTAAGATATTGATATGTGACGAGCCGACAACGGCGCTGGATGTGACAATTCAGGCGCAGATTTTAAAGCTTCTAAAGGATTTGCAGAAAGAGTTTAACTATACAATTGTGTTTATCACACACGATCTTGGGGTCGTGGCCAACATAGCGGACCGTGTTGCAGTTGTCTATGCAGGTCAGATTATAGAGCTTGCCTCTGTGGATGAGATTTTCTATGATCCGAGACACCCATATACATGGGCGCTGTTATCCTCTATGCCACAGCTTGCAGAGAAGAATACAAAATTGTATTCAATTACAGGAACCCCGCCTTCTCTCTACAATAAAGTTGTGGGAGATGCATTTGCACCGCGCAACCCGTACTGTATGAAGATCGATACGTTGAAGGAGCCGCCAATGTTTCAAGTTAGTGATACGCACTTTGCAAAAACTTGGCTGCTGGACCCTCGTTCACCTCGGGTTGAAAAACCAGAAGCAATTCAGAATATTCATGAGAAACTTTTAAAAGCTTTTAATATATAGCGACTTTTAGATAGGAGATTTAGAACGTGTCAAATCTGAATCAGAATAAATCAGGACGTGTATTTCATTTGCCGGAGCATGGTCCAATTGATGAAAAAAACGGCAAAGAGATATTATTATCAGTAAAAAACGTAGATATTACTTTTGGCAAAGGCGAAAATGCAGTTAAAGCTGTCAAAAATGCGAATTTTGATATTTATAAAGGAGAAACTTTCTCGTTGGTAGGAGAGTCTGGCTCTGGAAAAACAACTGTTGGAAGAGCTGTGATTCGTGTTAATCCTTGTGCTGGCGGAGAAATTTTATATAAAGGTGTTCGTATTTCTGGGAAAATTCCGCACTCTTTGGACAGAGAGGTAATTCGTAATATCCAGATGGTATTTCAGGACCCTGCTGCGTCTCTTAATGAGCGTGCTACTGTGGATTACATTGTGTCGGAAGGACTGTATAATTTTCATCTGTATAAAAATGAGGCGGATCGTGTCCAAAAGGTTGAAAATATGATTAATGAGGTAGGACTCTTGCCAGAGCATTTGACACGATATCCGCATGAATTTTCGGGTGGACAGCGCCAGCGAATTGGACTAGCCCGCGCTATGGTTATGGAACCAGAGCTGGTTGTGGCGGACGAACCAATCTCAGCATTGGATGTCTCTATCAGAGCACAGGTGTTGAATTTGCTCAAAAAATTCCAGATAGAAAAGAATGTCACCTATTTGTTTATTGCACACGATCTCTCGATTGTGCGGTTTATTTCTGACCGAATTGGGGTAATCTATAAGGGAAACATTGTGGAGATAGCAGAGGCGGATGAGTTGTTTGAATTTCCGTTGCATCCGTATACGCACTCTCTGATTTCTGCGATTCCAATTCCAGATCCGAAATTAGAGAAGAACAAAGTGCTTTATACGTATGATCCGTCTATGCATGATTACAGTACAGATCAGCCAGAGCTTGTCAATATTGGACATGATCACTTTGTATATGGCAACAAGAAAGAAATTGAGGAATATAAGGCAATTCGTGCAAAGGGAGTGCCTTTAAAGTCAATTAATATTGTAGACCCCAATATGCCGCAAACGCAGCAGGATTCGCAGGGAACAAAAGCAGATACATTGTCCGCCCAGGAAGATGAATTTTTGAAAGCTCCTGTACATGACACAGGCAGTGTATGGTACAAGGTTATTTCATTTCTGCTTCCGGTGCTTGGATTGATTGCTGCTTTGGTATTTAAGCATTTTCACTATTATCGCAATTATACTGCATGTAAGAAGGGCGCGATAGCTGGCTTGATAGTTATAGCGGCGATTATTGTACTGTTTATTTTGTTATTGATCTTAGTGGTGGTATAACTTGAATCGTACAGTTAGGGATAGAACTGAAAGACATCCAAAACCTGTAAAACGGATTTCTCTGCTAGAGAAGTATCCAAAAAGCAGGCTTGCTATAATAATTTTATTGATAGGGATTGGCATTGGTGCGTTTGGCTATGCGCTGACAGAATATCTCACAGTGGATGCCGGCTGGACGACTATCGAAGCTTCCACATCAGAACCTAGTTGTGCCAAGGAGCTGATATTTCAGTATCATCTTGGAGCGAGCGAATTGTCCGCCACAGCAGAACAGAAAGCGATCACTGTGTTATATACAGAGGCTGTGGTAAAGGCATATCAGCTTTTTCATACAAGTATGTCCTTTGACGGAGTGCATAATTTGTATTATATTAATCAGCATCCAAATGAAGAGATTGTGGTTGACCAGGTGCTATACGAAGCTTTTTCTCTTATCAATCAGTATAAAAATAGGGCTGTATATTTGGCGCCAGTGTATGTCCAGTACGATAATCTGTTTGGATGCAATGATGATTTGGAGACAGTAAACTTTGACCCGCGGCAAAACCAAGAGATCGCTGCATATTTTGCAGAGATTCTTGCCTTTGCGAACAATCCGAATGCGATTGATTTAGAGCTTTTGGAGGGAAATAAAATTAAGCTGTTTGTTTCGGATGTGTATCTTCAGTATGCGTCGGAGAATGGATTTTCGGATTTTATTGATTTTTACTGGATGAAAAATGCATTTATTGTTGACGCTATTGCAGATGTTATGAAGACAAATGGTTTTGTACAAGGATCGATTTCTAGCTATGATGGTTTTATACGCAATTTAGATGCGTCCGGTGATACAGAATATGCCTTTAACTTATTGGACAAGGAGGGCGATATAGTCTATCTGGCTGGGGTGATGAAATATGATTATGCCATTGGTATTGTGTTTTTGCGCAGTTATCCAGTAAACAGCCCAGATTGGCAGCATTATTATAAATTTCGAGATGGAACCATTCGGACAGCGTATATTGATACCGCAGATGGATATAGCAAAAGTTCTATTGATAATCTTGTTTCGTATGCGAGGGATAGTAGCTGTGCAGAGATTTTACTGCAAGTGATGCCTATTTTTATTGCTGATGATTTTGATGTGGACCGATTAGCCATACTGGCACAAAATAAAATTTATTCCGTTTATTGTAAGGACAGAACAATTCTTTACAATGATATAAACTTATGTTTAGATTTATACAATAAAGATAAAGTGCAATATGTTGCAGAGTATATAGAGAAATAGCATTATAGAAAGGCATTTTATGAAAAAGATTGTAAAGGGAATTTATGAATGGTCAAAAATGATTTTGTTTGCGCTGGTGATTGCGTTTTGGCTGAAAAATAATGTTGTCGCGAGTGCGTTGGTGCCAACAGGATCAATGGAAGGAGCTGTTATGACAGGGAGCAGGATTGTGATTAATCGTCTGGCATATCTGTATGACAGTCCGCAAAGAGGAGATATTGTGTCCTTCTATTATCCTGATGATGGGGAAACGTTGTATCTAAAACGGATTATTGGCCTCCCGGGAGAAATAATTGAAGGAATTGACAGTAAGATATATATTGATGGCAAAGAAATACCAGATTATACGGGGAACAGATTCTATGAGGATTTTGGACCTTACAGAATACCGGAGGGCTGTTATTTTATGATGGGAGACAATCGCAACAACTCTTGGGATTCGAGATTCTGGGACAATAAATTTGTGAATTTAGAGGATATTGTTGGCAAAGCCACATTTGAATATTATCCAGAAATGAAAGTGTTAAAATGAGAGAATCGGCTGCTTTTGCGGTCGATTTTTTGCCTTATAATAATTTTGATTGAAATAAAAGATTGTATTGGAACGTATTTTTAAAGGAATTTGGCTGATAAATTAGGAGGAATTGATTTTATGATTAAGAATATTGTCTTTGATATGGGAAATGTATTAACAATCTATAATGCCGCAGAATATATTAGTGGATATGTAGAGAATGAGAAGGATTTTCAATGGATAAAAAATCATCTCTGTGCATCGGTGGAGTGGCTTCAAATGGATAGAGGAACAATTACAGATGAGGCGGCGGTTACCTCTATTTGCAAAAGAATCCCAAAGCATTTACATAGTACTGTAGAGCGATTTATCAAGGAGTATCGTATGGTACAGCCACCCAATCCGCCTATGGAGAAGCTAGTGGAAGCGTTGGCGCAAAGTGGATTTGACCTATATCTAATGTCCAATACTTCTCACCGTTTCCGCGTATTTAGCCAGTATATTAAATCAATTGCATATATGAAGGGGATTTGGATTTCATGTGAGCACGGACTGCTCAAACCAGAACCGGCAGCGTACCTTGATTTTTTTCAGACATTTTCATTGAAACCTGAGGAGTGCTTTTTCATTGATGATACACCAGCAAATGTAGAGGCGGCTGGAAATCTGGGAATGGACGGCTGTGTATACTATGGAGACATTGAGGAACTTAGAATGAACTTAAGGAATAAAATCGGTGCAAGTTTTTGAAAAAGAAAATAAACGTTGAATTGTAAAAAATATTGTATAACACAATCGTAAAATAAAAATGATAGAAAAGGATTGACAAACCAGGTCTATAAGTATAGACTCTATTTAACAAGTCTATACTTATAGACCTGGTTTTCTGCAATATGTATAGTAGACTTGTGAAAATATTCCAAAAAGTGAGAGGAGTGACACAATGGAAAGTTTAAAGTTATGTGACAGTGATTATCGTTTTATGCTGGTGGTTTGGGAGTCCGCGCCAATTAATTCTGGTGAGTTAGTGCAGTTGTGCAGTCAAAAGCTTGGCTGGAAGAAGTCTACCACATACACACAGATTAAAAAAATGTGCGATAAAGGGTATATTGAGAATGTGAAAACTACGGTTCGAGTGCTGATTCCTAAAGAAAAAGTACAGGCGGAGGAAAGCGCTTATTTTGTGGAGCGCACATTTGATGGATCGCTTCCAGAATTTCTGACAGCATTCCTTGGCGGAAAGACAATATCTGAGCAGGAGGCTGAGAGGATTAAGAAAATGATTGATGAACATATTGAGTGATTGGAGGTGAGATTATGCAAATAATAAATGCATTATTTTTAAAAATTGTGGAGCAAAGTCTAAATGCGGGAATTATTATTTTGATTGTCTTTGTTGTAAGGGCTTTGTTAAAAGGCTTTCCCAAAAGTTTTGCATATTTACTTTGGATTGTGGTAGCTTTTCGGTTGATAATACCAGTTTCTATTGATTCGGGGATTAGTGTGTACAATCTGTTTAACAGTCAAAATATGAAATTAGAAAATATCAATTCGCAAGAGGTTTCCAGTATAAATAACGCTGTCGAGACAGTTCAAACAGCAGTCGAGAGCCCACAGAAAATTACACAGGAAAATATAATAGATACTACAGAAAATATTGTTTACCAAGAATATCAAACAAATAAAAGTGTTTTTATAATGGATATGTTTCGTGGAGAAAAAACGACAACAAATTTCAAGAGTGGTAAATGGATAAGTGTTTTGGCATGTTTTTGGCTGTCTGGAATACTCGCCCTGATGTGTTATACAATTGTTGCGCATCGAAAAATTAGGAGAAAGATTCAGTTTGGAATATGGTGGTATGGTCGCGTTTATGAATGTGATGGTATTCGGTCGCCATTTGTATTTGGAATTATTTCTCCGAAAATTTATCTGCCATTTCGATTGAATAAGGTGGAGCAGCAATGCATTTTGGCGCATGAGGAGTATCATATTAAAAGAGGAGATTATCTGATAAAAAGTGTTGCTTGGCTATTGGTGGTAGTCTATTGGTTTCAGCCGTTGGTGTGGGTAGCATACCATTTGATGTGCTTTGATATGGAAATGAGCTGCGACGAGAAAATTATTGCGGGTTTTGATATGGAGTTGCGCAAGGAATATAGCAGACTAATGTTGGCATTCGCAGCAAATAAGAGGCAGTTTTCGGTCAGCCCTTTGGCATTTGGGGAGGGAAATACTATGAGGCGAATACAAAATATATTGGAATATCAAAAAACTGTGCGTTGGAAATTGGCAGTCGGTGCAGTTGTAGTAACGTTGACATTCGCTGCATGTGCAACAGATGCAAAATCAGTGCCATCTGATACAAATAAGACCACTATTTCAGAGAGTGGAAATACGCAACAGAATATATTATCGGGTAACAATGTTTCAAATTTTTCTGCAGAATCAAACATATCAAATGATTTCACACAGAATATTGAGGATTCTGAACATATGATAACGCACCGAGAAGCACAGTGGGCAGAGAATTCCATGTTTGACTTAGAATTTTGTTCTCTGGATTATGCGGATTCGGATAAAATCTTATTCCATATTTCAAGTGGACTTTTTGTATATGATTTGAAGAAACAGCAAATTATTCGCAGTGTAGATCTGAAAGCATTAAATTGTCAGGCAGTGCAAACGGGAGGAGATTGTCTTGTCGCTGTATATCAAAATAGTAGTGGCCAACTGAAGGCAGTAATTACGCCATATCCGTATTCTACTGGCACTGGATATATCTATGATGCTGAAAGTGACGGATTGTTTATATATAATGCCGCATTGTTAGACGATTATGAATTGTTTAACCGTTTTGTCTCAAGATATGATACACCAATTGAAGATGGGCTAAGAAAAACATGGAGAATGGCAGAGAATGTGCTGCCACTAGGGGAACATTCTTATGGAACGCTCTGTTGGGATACAATAGAACTTACTAAAATATATTACAAAGTCGGAGAACAGAAGTATCAACTTTTTCCAAAAGAACAGGCAACCTTGCCAAAGCTTTTGAAACAGGATGATAGCTTCTATCAATCAATTGCACAAAATTCTGGAACAAGTGTAAGCCAATGTCTGTTGGATTACCAAGGATTTTACAATTTGCATGATTATGCTGGTGTTTGTGCGCTTTCCACAGGAGTGGAATATTCAGACCAAAAACAGCAAGAGTTTGCAGAGAGCGTTAATAAATTATCACTTGCTGAGGAAGTGAGTCATTCTGAAGATGAGAAAGAGTATGTGTTCCGGTTTTCCTATGGTGATGATTATGGGGAGGGATACTCAAAAGTTTATGTGAAATTTAAAGATGTGGAAGGGCAAGGCTGGCGTGCTGAGGGATTGCCAACCATGTAGAATGAAAAATCTGTTATAAAAATCTGTAACTAAAAATCTTCCCTATTCGATTTGTAATTCTTGACATTTAATGCGGTATATAGTATAGTGTTCCTATTAAGGACCACTATGTTGCGGCGTTGATTTTAAGCGGTAGGAGATAGATTTCCGAACTTTTATGTCTGATATTGCAAGAAGATTCCGAGAGGTTATATAATAGAAATGGGTGATGGAATGCATGGATAATACTGTGTTGGGTATTTTAACAGAAAAATTAGTACAGTTTGGACTGACTAGGCAGGAGGCAAATATTTATTTATGTCTACTGCGAAATAAAGATTTGTCAGGTTATGAAGTGTCTAAGCTCACAGGCATATCGCGCTCTAATGTGTACAGTGCACTTGCCAGTTTGGTGGAGGAGGGGGCTGCATATTTGTTGGAAGGTGAGACGAACAAGTACACAGCAGTTTCCGTAGAGGATTTTTGTGAGAACCGGATTCGACAGCTTACAGGATTAAAGAAGGAACTCACAGCACAGATACCGCAAATCAGGGATAATTCAGAAGGGTATATTACCGTTAGCAGTCATAGACATATTATGGATAAAATCTATAATATGCTACAACATGTTGAATATCGCGTGTATTTATCCATGCCAGAAGAATATCTGGAACAGTTTAGAACGCAGTTGGAGCTGCTTGCAGCGGAGGGAAAAAAGGTAGTGCTCCTTGTCAGTGCTGTATCTGAAATGAAAATGAAAGGTTGTATTCTCTATTCATCAGATAAAAAAGACAGGCAGTTACGGTTGATTGTGGATTCTAGTTATGTATTGACTGGGGAGATGACAGGGGATATCACAGACAGTTGTCTATATTGCGGTCAGAAAAATTTTGTAAATGTTTTTAAGGATTCCCTTAGAAACGAGATAAAACTAATAGAATTGACCAAAGCAGATAAAAAATTGCAATAAACGTGCAAGTTGTGAAAGGAGAAAAATACGAACAATGAAAAAAGAAGCATTTGTTACAAAGGAGCAGATTGAGGAGATTGTAAAAACTTACCCTACCCCATTTCATATTTATGATGAGAAAGGAATCCGAGAAAATGCGTGTGCGTTGAAGGAGGCATTTGCGTGGAACAAAGGATTTAAAGAATTTTTTGCTGTTAAGGCGACACCTAATCCGTTTTTAATAAGTATTTTACGGGAATATGGATTTGGCTGTGATTGTTCCTCGCTCACAGAGTTAATGTTGAGTGATGCAATGGGAGTGGAGGGGAAGGATATTATGTTTTCGTCAAACGATACTCCGGCAGAGGAATTTGCGTATGCAGCAAAGATTGGTGCCACAATTAATTTGGATGATATTACCCATATTGAATTTTTAGAAAAAACGATTGGGAAACTTCCAGAGACAATCTCATGTCGCTATAATCCGGGTGGGCTTTTTCAGATTACAACGGATATTATGGATAATCCGGGGGATGCAAAGTATGGATTTACGACAGAACAGCTCTTTGAAGGATATCGAATTTTGCAGAAAAAAGGTGTTAAAAACTTTGGTATTCATGCATTTCTTGCGAGCAACACCGTCACAAATGAATATTATCCAACGCTTGCAAAGACATTGTTTGAGGTGGCAGTAAAACTTAGGGACGAGACAGGCGCAAACATTCGATTTATTAATTTGTCAGGAGGAATTGGTATTCCGTATAGACCTGACCAGGAACCGAACGATATCAGAGCAATTGGAGAAGGCGTGCGGAAAGTATATGAGGAAGTGCTTGTGCCGGCAGGAATGGGAGATGTGGCAATCTATACAGAATTGGGACGCTTTATGATGGGGCCATATGGCCATTTGATTGTAAAGGCAATTCATGAAAAACATACTCATAAAGAGTATGTTGGCGTAGATGCCTGTGCAGTGAATTTAATGCGGCCTGCTATGTATGGGGCATATCATCATATTACTGTGCTTGGCAAGGAAAATGAACCCTGTGATCACAAGTATGATATCACAGGTTCTCTGTGCGAAAACAATGATAAATTTGCAGTGGACAGAATGCTTCCCAAAATTGATATGGGTGACTATTTAGCAATTCATGACACAGGTGCACATGGCTTTGCAATGGGATATAACTATAATGGAAAACTCAAATCCGCAGAGCTGTTGCTAACAGAAGACAATCAAGTGCAGTTAATCCGACGTGCGGAGACACCGAAGGACTATTTTGCAACGTTTGACTGTTTCGACATCTACAAAAAATTTGGATTTTAAAAGTTCTTATGGTTTCGTTTTTCTGTGACAGAAAGTTTAGCTGTGGAGTCACGTATAATCAGGTGTGGTCTGAGCAGCGATCTTGAAATTGGAACTTTTGCGATAAGCCAGTAAAGAGCAGCGTAAGAGTTCCGACCAAGGTCGATTCGATTTTGACAAATTGTGGTGAGCGCAGGGGTAATTTTTTCTGCTATAGGCAGATTGTCAAAACCTACAACACTTAATTCTTGTGGAACTTTGACGTTCAGGCGCGCACATTCTTTGATGACACCGACTGCCAACAAGTCATTGCCACATAAAATGGCAGTTGCACCGCTTTTTAATAGAGAGGTCAAATGATATTTCGCGCTGTCCTCTACATAATGGCCATGTGCGATTAGATTTTCATCGATTTTCAGCTCATGGCTTTGCATACTGCTGATATACGCATCATATCGGTTGACAGTGACCATCGAGTTTGGGGAACCATTTAACAGCGCAATCTTGGTGTGTCCCAGTTCAGTTAGGTGGTCAACAGCTAGATCAATCCCCTCAAAACTGTCAGTGCCAACATAGCCGACATTTGGATTTTTTCGGATATAATTGTCAAAGAGAACTGTCGGTATTGTGGTGGTTTGCAATTGGCTCATCCAGGGGTCTTTCAAGGCAAAGCCAATCAGAAATCCGCCGTGGAAATTATTCTTGACCATATAGCGGTCATAGGGGTCGCGCAACTGCAACAATGGAGTAATTGGTAGAACTGTAACGTCCCAGTTGTTGCGTATTGCTGCCTGTTTAAAGCCCAGAATAATATCAAAACCAAAGTCGCCGGGCATTTCATACTGCATGTTTTCTACAAAAATACAGAGGCGTTTTCGCGTCTCTTTTTTCATGCGTTTGGTGACATATCCCATTTCGATTGCAGTGTCAAGAACCAGTTTTTTTAGTTCTGGACTGATATCTTTGGCATCATTCAATCCTTTGGAAACGGTACTGGGAGCGATGCCAAGGCGATTTGCTATATCCTTAATTGTAACCATGATTCATCTCTCTTTCAGAAAGTTCATTTTCCAGACATTACAAACAATGTCTCCAAGTATAAGTTTACATGATATAAACATTGTTTTCAACTCTTATAACAAAATTATCCATGAAAATTATGATATGTGAAATATTAGAAAGCTATTTGCAAATTATGTTTTATGCGTTATAATCTTAAATAGATATCAAATGAGAGTGATACATTGTATGACAACGGTCTGTCAGAAATGTACTGCTGAATCATTGTACAAAAGATAGTCTCATAAAGTCTATAAAAAGAAAAGGGAGATGAGAAGATGGACAATGCATTTAATACCCCAGTGCAGGTGCTGGACGCAAATATGAATGCGGGAGAAGGCAAGGTAAAACTTCCTATATTAAAGTGTATTTTGCTTGGTATAATGGCGGGTGCGTTTATCGCGTTTGGTGGAGCGTCTAGCAACGCTGCTGTACATAACATTGCAAATCAAGGACTTTCCAAGACCCTTGCTGGTTGTATTTTCCCAGTTGGTCTGATGATGATTGTCTTTGTGGGAGGAGAACTTTTCACAGGAGATTGCCTTATGATTGCTGGGGTGGTTGACAAGCGGTTTCATGCGCTTGAGATGATTAAGACGCTGGTCATTGTATTTTTTAGTAATATGGTGGGTGCGGTGTTGATTGCGACTTTGGTATATTTCAGTGGTTTGTTGGACTATACAAATGGAGCGCTTGGCGCGTTTACTATCAAAGTGGCATATGGCAAAGTGACAATCGCGCCATTTAAGGCGATTTGTTCAGGGATTCTCTGTAATATTCTTGTGTGTATGGCGGTGTTGATGGCAACTGCTGCAAAGGATATTGCGGGAAAGGTGTGGGCAATCTTTTTTCCAATTTGCGCGTTTGTTATCGGTGGTTGGGAGCACTGTGTTGCCAATATGTTTTATATTCCGGCAGGGATTCTTGCAAGTATGAATGACACCTATGTGGCAAAAGCAGAGGAGTTGTATGGCATTACTGCAGATCAGATTGCGTCGAATCTGACAGTTGGCGGTTTTGCGTCCAATTTAATTCCTGTTACAATTGGGAATATTCTTGGTGGTATGGTATTTATTGCACTTCCGCTGTACGCAATACATAAGAGCAAGTTTGTAAATAATACAAAATAATTTAAGTATTAGGAACAATTTTTGTAATGGTAGTTTTCATAGGAAATCGGGCAGGAAAACCTGCTCGATTTCTTATGCACACGGGCAACAAAGGAAGAATGTCAGCAAAGCGTATATTTTTTAAGGAGTGAGATTATGAATGATAAATTGACAAGAAATGATATTAAAAAGATGGAAGAGGAAATCGAGCACAGAAAGCTTGTGATACGAAAAGAGGCGTTGGAGGCAGTGAAAGAAGCCCGTGCACAAGGAGATTTGAGCGAAAATTTTGAGTATTATGCTGCCAAGAAATTTAAAAATCAAAATGAGAGTCGTATACGTTATCTTGAGCGCATGATTAAGACTGCACAGATTATTGAAGATGATGCCAAGGAGGATGAGATTGGATTAAATAAGACTGTGGAGGTCGAGTTTGTGGAGGACGGTACAATTGAGACATATCGTCTGGTGACAACTGTGCGAAACAATCCCCTACAAGGGCTTATTAGCATTGAATCTCCAATTGGAAAGGCACTTGCAGGGCACAAGTGCGGCGATACGGTGCATGTGCAAGTAAATAGTGATTTTGGCTATGATGTGGTGGTGAAGTCTGTGGAAAACACGCCAGATGACGATTCCATTGCACTGCGAAAATTTTAATATACTGAGACAAATCTGCCATGAAGTATAATAGGAATAGAGAAAAGGGTATTATGCATGAATCTTATTAATATAGAAAACATTACGAAATATTACACAGATACGCCACTTTTTGAAAATGCATCATTTACTGTTGACGAGATGGAGAAAGTGGGGATTATTGGTATAAACGGCACGGGAAAGACCACGTTGTTAAAGATGCTGATTGGCGTGGAAACACCGGACAAAGGAAGTATCACAAGGGCGAATCATCTTGTGATTCGTTATCTACCGCAAAATCCAGACTTTCAGAAGGATACAACAGTGCTGGAAGCGGTAATGGAGGGAAATCGGACATCTGAAAATGAATGGTCGCTTGAGAGTGATGCCAAGATGATGTTACAGCGGTTTGGTATTGTGGAATACGAACAGAAAGTGGACACGCTGTCGGGGGGCCAGCGCAAGCGTATTGCACTGGCAAATACATTGCTGTCAAAAGCGGATATTTTGGTGCTTGACGAGCCGACAAACCACTTAGATTCGTACATGGCGGATTGGTTGGAGGAGTATTTGAAAAATTATAAGGGTGCGTTGGTGATGGTGACACATGACCGTTATTTTCTTGACAGTGTGTCCAATCGAATTGTGGAGATTGATAAGGGAAAAATTTATAGTTACCAGACTAACTATACTGGTTTTTTGGAGCTAAAAGCACAGCGCGAGGAGATGGAACTTGCGACAGAGCGCAAAAGACAGAGCATTTTGCGCGTGGAAATTGAGTGGATGAAACGTGGTGCACGCGCTAGAAGTACCAAGCAGAAGGCACATATTCAGCGCTATGAGAATCTTGCAGCGCAAAAAGGACCACAACAAGATACGCAATTAGAATTAAGTTCGGTTTCTACTCGTATGGGAAAGAGCACAGTAGAATTGCAACATATTACAAAGAGTTATGATGGAAAGAGACTTATCAATGACTTTAATTATATTTTTCTAAAAAATGATAGGATTGGATTTATTGGGGAAAACGGCTGTGGCAAAACAACTCTGATGAAAATTATCTGTGGTGTGGAGTCGCCTGACTCGGGTGAAGTTTTAACTGGACAGACGATTCAAATCGGATATTATGCACAGGAGATTCAGAATGATGTGCAGGCAGGCCTTGCTTATATGAAACCAGATATGCGTGTCATTGACTATATTAGGAATACAGCGGAGTTTGTGCAGACGGTGGATGGGTCTGTCTCAGCCTCAGTGATGTTGGATAGATTTTTGTTTCCGCCGGAAAAACAGTATGGGTTGCTCGGCAAACTTTCTGGAGGGGAGCGGCGCAGATTAAACCTTCTGCGGGTGCTAATGGAGGCGCCAAATGTGTTGATATTGGACGAGCCGACCAATGATTTGGATATACAGACTTTGACAATTCTTGAAGATTATCTGGACCATTTTGACGGCATTGTGATTGCGGTTTCACATGACCGCTATTTTTTGGACAGGGTTGTGCGACGAATTTTTGCTTTTCAAGATGGAACAATTAGGCAGTATGAGGGCGGATTTACAGATTATCAAGTAAGACGGCAGCAGGAGGAAAGTGCCAAGACGGAAGATGACAGAACAAAAAATACTGAAAAAAGAACTACTGTAAGTCGAAAAACAATAAAAGATCGCCAGGACAAGTTGAAATTTACCTATAAAGAGCAAAAAGAGTATGAGACGATAGAGGAGAAAATTACATTACTAGAAGAAAAATTGCAGAAATTAGAGGCGCAAATGATAGAAAATGGCTATGATTTTGTGAGGCTAAATGAGTTGACAATTGAAAAGGAGTCTACAGAACAGCTTCTTGAGGAGAAGATGGAACGTTGGATGTATCTACAAGATTTGGCGGAGAAGATTGCGCACCAAAACGGATAAGAAAATTTGAATCGTAACAAAAAATGTGAAAAAAGTATGAAGATAATAAAAAGGCATTGACTTATTTTTTTATCTGGAATAATATGTTAGTACACGAACAGTTTGAATGCGAACAATTAATATTTGGAGATTGAAAGTGACAGGAATGAGGTGAATGTTGTATGGATGAGTTTGATAATTGTTGTGATGATGTGTCTGAAAAGTATAAACTTGGAAATATTATCAGGGAGCTGCACGGTGCATTTGGCAAGAAATTTATGGCGTGCGGCATGGCGGCGGGACTCGATGAGGTAACATTGATGCATGGTTGGATTATGGGCTATCTTCATCATAATCAGGAAAGAGCAATTTATCAAAAAACAATTGAGTCTGACTTCAATATCAGGCGTTCCACAGTGACAACAATATTACAACTTATGGAAAAGAAAGGCTACATTAGGCGGTCCGCGGTGGAGGGTGATGCCAGACTCAAGCAGATATCACTCACAGAACAGGGAATGGAGACTGCTATTAGAGCGAAGGCGATGATTGACGGTATGGAGAGCAGTATTCTGAAAGGAATCGCGCCAGATAAATTAGAAATTTTTTATGAGGTAGCACAAAAGCTCATAACCAATATGGAACAATAATTTGACAAATGCAGATTTAATTTGCGTTAACAATAAGCTAAAATTATATGTATTTTTCTACAATTCCTTAGAAATGAATGGAGGTTTGATTATGCTAAAAGTATTAGGCGCACAAATTAAGGAGTTTAAAAAGGATTCCATACTTACGCCTGTCTTCATGATTTTAGAGGTAATCATGGAAATGATTATTCCGCTGCTGATGGCATCTATTATTGATGAGGGTGTCAACAATGGAAATCTGAACCACATCTATAAGATTGGCGGTCTGATGATTGTGGTAGCATTAATTGGATTGTGGGCAGGGCTGATGGGGGCAAAGTACGGTGCGAGAGCATCGACAGGTTTTGCGAGAAATCTTAGAAAGGCAATGTTTGAGAATATTCAGACATACTCGTTTTCAAATATTGACAAGTATTCTACATCAAGCCTGATAACGCGTCTCACGACAGATGTGACAAATTTGCAGAACGCATTTCAGATGATACTGCGCATGGCAATGCGCGCGCCGGCGTCCATGATTATTGCGATGGTGATGGCGTTTTCTATTAACGCACAACTTGCCAGCATCTATCTTGTCGCGGTGCTGTTTCTCGCAGTTTGCCTTGCATTTATTATGCCGCGGGCGAACAAGTATTTCCGGCAAGTATTTGAAAAGTATGATGATTTGAATGCCAGTGTACAGGAAAATGTGTCCGCGATACGCGTGGTGAAGGCATATGTGCGTGAGGATTACGAAAAAGATAAGTTCGCAAAGGCGAACCAGAACATTTATAACATGTTTTTGAAAGCAGAGAAGCTTGTCGTCATCAATATGCCATTGATGCAAGTGACTGTATATAGTTGTATTCTGTTGATTTCGTGGCTGGGTGCCAAGACAATTGTTGCAGGAAATCTCACAACAGGCGAGATGATGAGTCTTTTGGCGTACTGTATGAATATTTTGATGAGTTTAATGATGGTTTCTATGATTTTCGTTATGCTCTCAATGAGTTATGCCAGTGCAAAGCGTATTGCAGAGGTTTTGACAGAGCAGACAGATTTGCAGAATCCCGAGAAACCAGTGACAAATGTAAAAGATGGCAGTATTGTATTTCAGGATGTATCTTTTGCTTACAACAAGGACAGCAAGGCAATTTTAAATCATATTAATCTGGAAATTAAGTCAGGCGAAACGATTGGCATTATCGGTGGTACAGGCAGCGCGAAATCAAGTCTTGTCAATTTAATTAGCCGTCTCTATGATGTCACGTCGGGAGCGCTTTTGGTAGGTGGTCTTGATGTGCGCAAATATGATATGGAATCGCTTAGAAATCAAGTTGCGGTTGTATTACAGAAAAATGTGCTGTTTAGTGGTACAATTCTTGAAAACTTGCGCTGGGGTGATAAGAATGCTTCAGAGGAGGAATGCATTCGAGCGTGCAAACTCGCCTGCGCAGACGAGTTTATTCAGAAAATGCCCGAGAAATACAATACATTTATTGAGCAGGGTGGTACAAATGTGTCCGGTGGGCAGAAGCAACGACTTTGTATTGCGCGGGCGCTGCTCAAAAAACCACGGATTTTGATATTGGACGATAGTACCAGCGCAGTGGACACCGCTACAGATGCCAAGATACGCAAGGCATTTGCGGAGGAGATACCAGACACGACAAAATTGATTATTGCACAGAGAGTAAGCAGTGTACAAAATGCAGACCGCATTATTGTGATGGATAATGGTGATGTGACTGCATTTGGCACACATGAGGAGCTATTGAAAACCGGTCCGATTTACCGTGAGGTATTTGAATCGCAGACAGGCGGAAATGCGGACTTTGATCAGAATGGAGGTGACAACTAATGCCAGGACCAGGACATCCAATGAGAGGACCAAGAGGAGCTAAACCAAAGATTGAAAATCCAGGGAAGCTTTTTCGGAGACTTATGGGGTATGTACTCAAAAATTATACGCCACATATCATTATTGTTGTCATATGTATTTTTATCGGTGTATTTGCAAATATTCAAGGAACATTGTTTACACAGACGCTGATTGATGAGTATATTATGCCGCTTCTAGGAACGGATAATCCAGATTTTTCTGGACTTGCGCAGGCAATTTTTCGGGTGGCATGTTTCTATGCAGTAGGCGTACTATCTTCTTATTTATACAATAGAATTATGATTAATGTCAGTCAGGGCACAATGCGGAACATTCGTACAGATATGTTTAACAGGATGGAATCGCTTCCTATCAAGTATTTTGATACACACCCGCACGGAGATATTATGTCAAGATACACGAATGATATCGATACTCTTAGACAGATGATTAGCCAAAGCATGCCACAGTGTCTTAACAGTGCTATCACGATTGTCAGTGTCTTTATCAGTATGATTATTTTGAGTGTACCGCTAACTATCACAACATTGATTATGGTGTCGCTAATGCTGTTTGTCACAAAGAAAGCAACTGGACTTTCTGGCAGATATTTTGTGGCGCAGCAGAAGGCAATTGGTTCCGTAAATGGATTTGTCGAGGAGATGATGGAAGGGCAGAAGGTTGTGAAGGTATTCTGTCACGAGGAAGAGAGTATGGCGCGTTTTAACGAGCTGAACGAGGAATTGTTTGAGAGCTCTTACAATGCGAATCAGTTTGCAAATATGCTTGGCCCAATCAATGCACAGCTTGGAAATCTAAGTTATGTGGTGTGTGCGATTGTCGGTGGTGTATTGGCGCTTGGAAATATTGGTGGTCTTACACTCGGCGGACTTGCAAGTTTTCTTACTTTTAACAAGAGCTTTAACATGCCAATTAACCAGGTAAGCCAGCAGTTTAACTCAATTGTGATGGCGCTTGCCGGCGCTGACCGTATCTTTAAGATGCTGGATGAGGAGCCAGAGACAGATAATGGATATGTTATGTTAGTCAACGCTGAGGAAATCAACGGTGAGATTCGAGAGACGACAAAGCACACTGGCATGTGGGCATGGAAACATTATCACAAGGACAGCGACACAACAACTTATCAGCGACTTGAGGGTGCCGTCGTCTTCGATGATGTAGATTTTGGATATACCGATGACAAGATTGTACTGCACAATATTAAGATGTTTGCGGAGCCAGGACAGAAGATTGCGTTTGTTGGTTCCACAGGTGCAGGCAAGACGACGATCACAAATCTTATTAACCGGTTTTATGATATTCAAGATGGAAAAATTCGATATGATGCAATTAATGTCAACAAGATAAAGAAGGCGGATTTGCGCCGTTCGCTGGGTATTGTGTTGCAGGATACACATTTGTTTACGGCTACCGTGATGGAAAATATTCGCTATGGCAAGCTGGACGCAACGGACGAGGAGGTTATTGCAGCGGCAAAACTTGCCAACGCACATGAGTTTATTGAGAAACTACCAGATGGATACAATACATTGCTGACAGGCGATGGCGCGAATTTAAGCCAAGGACAGAGGCAGTTGCTTGCAATTGCACGCGCAGCAATTGCGGACCCGCCAGCGTTAATTCTTGATGAAGCGACTAGCTCAATTGACACGCGCACAGAGAAGATTGTGCAGGATGGTATGGATAAACTAATGAAAGGAAGGACGACGTTTGTGATTGCTCATAGGCTCTCTACTGTCAAGAATAGTGATTGTATTATGGTACTTGAACAGGGAAGAATTATTGAGCGCGGCACACATGACGAGTTGATTGAGGCAAAAGGCAAGTATTATCAACTTTACACAGGAAATGCAATTGCGGCAAATTAATATAAATGCGGGAGGCTGTAGAATATTGCAGCTTTCCGCATTATTAGAGATTTAATGCCAGAGATAAGAGAGCCAATCTGGTATTAGGTTTTATGGTATGTGTACTGTTTGTTTTATCGGGAATGGAAGAAGGAAGAGATTTTCTGCATCTTATCAATATCATCGGGGGTTGAGTGTTTTTTCAGGACAGAGAAAATAAGCTCAACTTCTTCTGGATGAAAAGAAATGTTGTTGTCCTTGCTCAGCTTGTTTAGCGATAATAGAAATGCCATCATTTTTTTCTGTGTTTCTGCTTGATTGCCGCCGTTATTAATTGCGGCACCTTGCACAAACATTTTATTAAGAAAATCAAGTTTTGCTCGGTCTATCTTTTGCAGTTCTGGGTCGTTCATCCATTCATTATTTGCTTCCATTGTCATTTCCTCCAAACATTTTCATTATTTCCATAATTTCATTGATATTCAGTCCGCCTGTATTTTCATTGCCAGACGACAGATTTTCCATCATATTGGCGAGATCCATATTGGGATTTGCGTCAGAATTTAGACTCTGGATCAGTTCCATCATCTGCTGCATTTCCCGTAAATTTTTCATAGTCTTTATGGCAGAAAGTATCTGGTTAAAACTCTGGTCCTCATTGGGGGCAAGATATTTGTGAACCGCCTTGTAGATCTGTTCAAGGTTTTCTGCAGGGTCGGTAGTGGTTGCAGATTTGGTGCCGCTGTCAAGGCTGCTGGCATGGATTCCGCCAGAAAAGCTAGGTCCTCCTTTGTCAAGCAATGACAGCGTGTACTGAAATTCCATATATTTGATTAGGGCAGGCAGCATCCGAAAGTTGCCGTTCTCCATAAAAGGCAGAAGGGACTTTAAGATCTGGATGTGATTCGTGGTGTAAAAGTGGTCAAACGCCAGCACGTAATCATTATCCTCCATAAATAAACCTCCAATTCTTATAGCCTCTCGGAGTCTATAGCAGACTTACAAATTGATGTGAGAGCCTTTTGCACCTGTTTTTTCATATTATATATATGAAATGAAAATGTCTGTTATGCACGTCTCAGACATGTTCCAGAGTAGAATCTGTACAGATTATGGGGGTCCGTATAAACGGACCCCCACAGCTTAGAATCTTAGCAGCAGCCGCATCCGCCACCGTTGTTGTTACCACAGCAGCAGGACAGAAGGATAAGAATCCAGATCCAGCTACCGAAACCGTTGTTGCTGTTTTCACAGCCACATCCACAACCGCATCCGTTGGAAACGCCGAATCCATTGTTGCCGCCACAGCAGCAGGACAGAAGGATAAGAATCCAGATCCAGCTACCGAAACCGTTGTTGCTGTTGCATCCGCATCCACAGCCACACTCCGAAACCGTATTTGTCTGATTGCAGCCGCAATGGCTTGCTGATAATTCACTCATGTTGAGTACCTCCGAAGAAGCTTTTTTCTATACTATATGATAGAGCACAGAATGTGTTCCTAGAAAATGTGAATTTTTATAACAATTGGATTTTAAATTTATTATGTGTTTAGGCGTTACAATTTAGCATCAGGACTTAGCATTTACTGCTAAGTCCGTGCGAAAACGTAGTGGTTGCAAGCAAAAATCCATTTGCGAAGCAAATTTTGCATGGATTTTTGCCTGTTACTGAAACGGAGTGAACAGTAACAACTATTATGTTTAGGCAAAAGACCGTGATACAAGATATTGACAGTGTATTATAAAATCGATACAATAAAACATATAATAACTTGGCAAAAGATGAAACTGGATATTTATAAAAGGAAGTGAAGTATGGATTACAGCAAATTAACATTTACAAATAATTTTGTATTCTGCAAAGTTTTGGAAAATAACCTAGATTTATGCCAACAGTTATTAGAACTTATACTTGGGGTTAAAATAAGAAAAGTGGAACTTGCAGATAAGGAAAAAGTACTAGATATCACCCCTGATGGTAAGAGTGTACGGCTAGATATATACGTGGAGGATAATAAAGGAACAGTATACAATATTGAGATGCAGGTTGCGGCAAAACGGAATCTTCCGAAACGTTCAAGATATTATCAGGGAATGATAGATTTAAATTCAATAGAGAAGGGGGCAAGATATAATTCTCTGAAGAAGAGTTATGTGATATTTATATGTATGTTCGATCCATTTGAAAAGAATTTGCCAATATATACATTCTCTAATCGATGTAAGGAGATGTTGGAATTAGAACTTGGTGATGAGACAACAAAGGTATTTGTAAACCCATATGGATATACGAAAGAGTTATCAGAAGGAATCAAAGCCTTTTTTGAATATCTGAAAGAGGAAATAACCCAAAGTGACTTTACAAAAAAATTGTATGAGCAAGTGGAAAAAGCAAGGGAAAACAAAGAATGGAGGCGTGAGTATATGGCATGGATATCGGAATTGGAAGAATCGAAAGAAGAGGCTAGAGAAGAAGGCAGAGCACAGGGCAAAGAAGAAGGCAGAGAACAAGTGGCAATTAGTATGCTGAAAGACAATATGCCAATATCTAAAATAATACTATATTCAAGTCTTTCGGAATCTCGTATATTGGAGTTACAACGAAAATTAACTGAAAATTAAGTCAATATTATGCAAAACCAGAATAAAAACCATAAATCTAAAGTTTATACGGATTTGATGGTTTTTTCTGTCTATTAAAATAGTATAATTTTGATAAATGACTAAGGATTTATAGGATAATAACTGATATACATTTCCTAAGAGATGTCCTGCATAATCTGTATTAGTTATTTTTCTACGTTATGTAACTTTTCTGCAATTTTGAATTGAAGATTTAGTTACAGTTCAGCCTCAGGACTTTGCATTTACTGCAAAGTCCGTGAAATAACGTAGTGGTTGAGATGCATCAAGCCACCACAAAGTGGTTTTGCATGGCTTGATGCTTGTAACAGGAAGCCGAAGGCTGAACTGTTACAAGATTTATCAGATAATTCATTGAATAATTAGAAAAAATATATTATAATAATAAATAATGTACTTTTTTTAATAAGTGTGTGAGTGTTGCGTATGAACTACGGAACACCAAAGGATAAGGGGGATTTCAAATATGAGGTCAACTAAGATAGGGCGGAAGATATTAGTAGGAATATTGTGTGCTGCTATGGTAGTTCAGTGTGTGCCTGTGGAGGCAGTGGCAAGTGAGGAGGTAAATGTTATTCAAGAACAGACTCAAGAGGAGTCTAGTATTGAAATGTCTGAGGAGAAGAGTTCTGAAGAAAATGTTTCGACAACGGAAGTTTCAGATACTAATGTAGAAGAAACATCAAAAGAAAGTCAAACGGAAGCAAGTAGTTCTGATGAAAGCATAGTAGACGAGGATTCCTCTACTGAAGAGATTTCAGACTGGGATACATCGGATGAAAGTGTATTTGACGAAAGTATGCTGGAAAGTGAAACCATAATAACAGACATAGAACAAGAAGAAATTGAGACAAAAGAAATTGAAGAAGCAGAAGAGACAGAACTGATTTTAGAGTATGATGAGATTTTACGACAAGAAGAGATCAGTGAAGAACCCACAGAAGTTGAAACAGAGAATATTTTGATGACAATTGATGTAGAAGAAGAATTAGATAACAGAGGAGAGTATTTGTATCTGCATATTAATAGGTTTAGAAATAATATTAGCTTAAAAGATTTTGACTGGGGAAATTTATTATATAAGATTACTGAGGATAGTTTAGACAACATGCCTGATAAAGGTATTTCAGAATATTTTACGGAAATCAGATATTTATCAGACATGGAGGCTGTCTTGTGTCTAAAGAAACCAGAGATTTTAAGAAATAAGGATGCGCTCTCTGTTGAAATTATTCAGATAGTAGAAAGAGAAGTGGAAGAGAGTAGTTCTTCAAGTAGTGAATCAGCATCTACAACGGAAATAGAGTCTTCCTCAAATAGTGAGCCAACATCCACAACGGAGACAGAGTCTTCTTTGAGTAGTGAGTCAGTATCCACAGTGGAAATAGAGTCTTCTTCGGGTAGTGAATCGGATTCTACTAAGCCAGATGAAGGTCAGAAAAAGGTGATTACTTATTACGAAACTATTGCAAGACGAGAGAATCTAACTTTTGAATCAGGAATTCTGCATGTGTCATATAACCCTGTAGGTGGGATTTTAAATATGGCTGTTACGAGTGATTTAAAAATAGAGGATGAGAAAATAACAGTAGCTACTGCTGATGAATCTATAACATATAACGTACATACTTTGGATTCTAATTTGAAGGAAATAATTTCTAATGATAAACCAGTAAAACTTGAAACAGGGACGGAATATTACATTAAATTTGAAACAGACGAAAATACTTATCAACAACAGATTATATGGGGAGAATATAAAGAAGGCGTTCCATTGACAAAAACACCTGCATATGTTGTAGTATATAGACCATATGAATATGCACCTGTATTTACCTATAAAACAGGTGTGGAAGATAAGACTGAAATTATTAATGGAACATCATACTATTGCTTTAGCCAAGCTTTTTTATCCTCTAAGGAGATAAATCCCAAGGAAGAAATTTATAATATAGAATTTTTAGATGCAGGTCAAAACAGGATAGCGTCGCCTTTGACAAACGTTATACTTGCGGAAGATAAGTGGGATGGGACTTATAAAATTGAAACACCGGATGGTGAGTTAGAGAAAGGTGAACAAGTAACTCTTTATTATGCAATAGATAATTATGATAACGTAAAGATTACAATAGAGAATGCAAAGGCAGAACCAAAGTTTATATTTAGTAATCCTGCTTTGACTAAAGTTGAAGTGCAGAAAGTAGAAGATTCAGAATTAACTTATACTGCTAATATGATTGCAAGTGCTGTAGGCGAAACGGAAGTGACAATTAAAGTAGGAGATATTGAAGAGTCTTTTAAAATCGTAATAAATCGGAAACCCGCCATAGAATCATTAGATTTTAATGATGAGGAAAACGATAAGAACCTTGTAATAGAAGGTATTGGAAAAGAAAGACCTATTATCATTAAGGTTTCGCCCAAAGAGGCAGTTAGCGATGAAGATATCACTGTAAATATAGAAAATATTACAGATGAAAATGTTATTACACTTAAACAGATTGAAAATATTGCTTTTTCTGTTCTATCAGAGGAAAACATAGAAAAAGAATCGTCGGACGCATATTATAGGATTACGCTTAAAACAATAGGTATTGGAGAAGCAGAGGTAAAAATTGGAATTCGGGATCGTGACGATATAAGTTTAACGAGTAAAGTGACTGTTACTTATGGAGTCTTTTCTGACGATCAAAAACAAACGCTGAAAAAAGAAGTTGGAGCTTTGTATGCAGCAACAAATGTCATAAATACGTTGAGCGAAGTGGAACTTCCCAAGGATTGGTCGTGGGTATTTCCAGATACAGAGCTTGAAATCGATCCGAATGGTGGTATTAGTTTCTTTGAAGCAAGGTGTTCTAAAGAGAGTTATACTCCTTTTACAACACGACTTCCTGTTGCAATAACAAAAGTAGTAGGAGCATACATTACAGGCGAAAATGAGCTTACTACAGGACATGAGGGTGCATATCAGATTAATCTGAAATTGGAAGGGTATAATGTTGACCTAGACAAAAATAAGGGTTTTGCTGATTATCTTATGAAAATTGCGGTTTGTAAATGGCAAGGTGATTCCATGCTTACAATTAAAAAGAATGAAGGATGGAATACGACGGCTGTTGCTGGAGGAACAGATGGGATAGCAGAAGGAGCTGTCAGTGCTAGTGTAACTGTTGGTGAGGATTCTTTTAATGAAAATTATAATGTAGTTATATTGGCGAATCATATTACGTCGATTCAGGTTACACCGACAGAACCTCTAAAGAATAATGTTAAATTTATATATGAGGAAGATGAGAAAGTCGTATATGTAAATGAAGATAATGTATCCTTTAGTACAAATACTATTAAGTTGACGGCAACAGCAAGTATGGAGAATAGAGATGTAATAATAAATAAAGGAGTACTTCATTGGAAAGTTAATGATGATACACTTGCATCTCTGAATGAACAAGAGGATGGTACAGTACTTTTAAAAATATTAAAAAGTGGAACAATTATTGTGACAGCAACAGCAGAGGATGTGGGCAAGAAAGAGGTTTCGCTTGCAATTGAAGTAAGAGATTATAAACCTTTTTTAGAAACTAAAAAATATACAATTAATAAATTTAGTACTGAAGGAGTAGAGATTCCAATATATTCAATAGAGGGAAACCCGGTAACAAAGGTTTCTTTTGAGGATACAAATTTTAGAGTTGACCAGAGTGATGGCAGATTTATGATGACAATCGTCAATAAAGAGTTGTATAAATCCAAGACTGTTATTAATACTAAAATGGTAATAAGAAGCAGGATGAGTGTCAATCTTACTGCTGATGTAACTATTACTGTGGATACCAATAAACCCAAGATAACGTTTAAAGCGAAAACTGTACCAAATTTATTTTATACAAATACAGAAGCTGTCTATACAGTGACTTCTTCAAATACAATTCTTGATATTACAAATGATATAGAAAAAGGAAGTGTAATTGAGAAGGGATTTGAAGTAATTGGATTTGACAGGGCTAAGAAACAGCTTACAATTCGAGCGAAAGGGTTGACAGCAGAGAATGTCAGTGAATTTGTAAATAAGAAGTCTGATCTCTGTAAGGTAAATATATTAGTAAAGTATGATGGTTATGGAACGATATCTGAAACAATAAAATTATCACCGCAGAATAAAAAGCCGCAATATAAGATAAAAGAGATTAGTACAACAAGTTGGAAACCATCTTTTAGTACATATTTATATGATAATAAAGATAAAAAGGAAGTTATCCTGGATGCAAGTTCTTCCATAATATCTAATACAGAATCTATTATTGCTGAGAAATCTGCGGATGGACGTATTACTGTGAAATATGATGGTATAAAGAGTAAAAGCTATAAGTTGTCGTTCAGTAGTAAGAATTGGACGTCTTCGCTTGTCCTTACTGGAAAGATATCTGTAGTTAAAAATATTGCTACGGTGTTGGGACAAAAAAGCATTACTTTGAATATGGCTCATAACAAAACAGCGAATGGGGTTGTGGTAATTCCGGTCGAGGCAAAAAATAATATGAATCGAATCCGTAATGTTGAATATTTGGGTGCGAATAAAAATTCAGAAAAATTATTGGAAAGTGGATATTTACGGATAGATTATAATGAGCAGGGGCAGCAGTTAGAAATTGGATTGGCGGATACTGTACCAGAAAGGATTAAGGCGGGTACTTATACAATTGCTGTGAAAGGATACTTACAAGAAGATGGGCTGGCGCTGACAAAAACGAACCTTAAAATAACACTTGTAAGTGATACAAAGAAACCGACAGTTAAACTTACCCCAAAATCAAATATCAATCTGATAGATAGGGAGAATACAGCAATTTTGTATACACCTAAAATTCAGAATATGACAGCATCTATCACAGCAGTAAAAGCTACTGGAGCTGATGCAAAATATTTTAAGGCAAGATTGTTGTCTGATGGAAGGATAGAAGTGAAGGCAATATCTGATATGCCAATGAGTACCACTACAAGGTATACGCTAGGATTAGAGATGTCGTTTGATAACCATGCACTTCCGGTTACGACAAATGTCATTATAAAGCCTGTGAATAAACTGCCCAATATTAAGGCAAGTGCTACAAAGGCTACGATTTATAGGGATTCTGGAAATATTGTAAAATGGAATGTTTATAATGCAGGGGATTTTGGGAGTATAGAGAGTATTGCAATTGTTGAAAATAATACAAGTGCTAAGTTTGATATTAAGGTTTCCAAAACGAACATTGTAAGTGTAAGTTTGAAGCCTGAGGTGAAACGTACAATAAAGAAAGGAAAGTATGTTATTAATTATCAGGTTAATATGAAAGATGCTGCTCAAAATGCAAAGCCTAAGACTTTAAAGATGACAATTACTGTAAAATAATTGTATAAGTTAAGCAAATATTAGAAACAGTACATTGAATTTGTACTGTTTCTAATATTTTGTCATAAAAATCGGAAAAAGACTTGAAATTAACTGAAAATATAGTAAAATAATAGTATATATGTAAACCGTTTCAATAAAATGTTTATGTAAATGAAATAATTCAGGCAGATAGAAAGGAAGATAGAATGGCGGAAATAATATGGACTGTTGAGGGCAGGCGGTTTCGGAACGCAGAGGAATACCAAGCGGCGCTTAGAGACAAAGAACTCATCGATTCCATTACCGGCAGTCTGAAACTGGATAATCCAAAAGATGTTGAGATATTATATTATAAATTGAAAGAAGGGCATTATACATTTGAATCTATCGTGGGCAGACAGTTTGATGATAATGTTTATGAGTTGTATCAGCGAATTAAGCGGCAAGAAGAACAGGCAAAGGAAGAAAAAGCTGCACGAAAGGAAAAAAGAAAACAGCAGATTCAAAAGCTTGAGACAATGGTAACGCCGTCCCGAAAACGACGGAAATCAGAGAGCAAGACAAGACTTGAGGATTTTGATAAAGATATGCAGGAGCAAATTGTAGAAATACTCAAGAAAAAGGAAAGAAAACGAAGAATTCTGATGGCAGTCTGCTTGTTTTTATGTATTATCAGCTTTGGGTATTTGGGGGCATATTATCAAGTATCTGCTAAAAGTGCACGCGAATTTGAAGAGTTGTCGGCATTAAAGGAAGCGGGCGCACGTGGTGCAAACTCTGGAAACAAAAAAGTTGAGATACATCTTACTGACAAGGATACATCATTGCCCGATATTCTGCCAGAATATGAAAAAATATATCAGAAGAATCAAAAGCTAATTGGATGGGTCAAAATTGACGATACAATAATTGACTACCCTGTGATGCAGACAGTAAACAATGAGTATTATCTGAATCATAACTTTAATCAGGAAGAGGATAGGAATGGTTGTATTTTTATGGATTATCAGTGCGATGTCGTAAAAGGATGCGATAATATAATTTTGTATGGACATCATATGAAGTCAGGAAAAATGTTTGGGACATTAAACAAATATAGTGAGGAAGCATATTACGAAGAACATCCAATCATACAGTTTGATACGATTTACGAGAAGGGGAAATATCAAGTGATGTATGTATTTCGTTCAAAAGTTTATTCAGAGGAGGATGTAACCTTTAAATACTATCAATTTATTAATGCTACTTCGGAGATGGAGTTTAATTCCTATCTAAACGAGATGGCGGAGTTATCTTTATATGATACAGGAATTACTGCCAGTTATGGGGATAAGCTTCTGACGCTCTCGACTTGCGACTATCAGGAGAAGGAGGGGAGGTTTGTCGTAGTAGCGAAAAAGATTGGCTAGGAGTTTAAAATATGGATGTACAGGAGAGAATAACTACGCAAAAACAAAATGTAGATAATCCGCACGATAAGGGTTATAAAAGAATTTTTTCGGTTAAAAAGAATTTCCTTAATTTTATTAAGAAGTATATTAGTTTAGACTGGATGATATCTTTGCAGGAGAACACGGGAGGCATGGACGAGTGAAGAAATCTTAGAGCTAATTCAACGCATTCGAGCGATGGATCAGGAGGATTTAAATGAGTGGATTGTATGGTTTTCAAATGTGATAAGGAAATTAGATGAAGAAGAGCGCAAAACCTTCATAGAACAATTGAGAGAAGGGGAGGAAAAAGCGATGTGCAGTTCATTTGAAAGACTTTTAAATAAAGAAAGAACAGAAGGAAAATTGGAGGGAAAAGTGGAGGGTCAAACAAAGGAGAGAGCAAAGGCTGTTATAGAGCTTCTTGAGGAAATTGGAGAACCTTCCAAAGAACTTCAAAAATACATTATGGATCAGACTGATTTGGGGGTGCTGCGTTGCTGGCATAAGACAGCCGCCAGGGCGAAAAACATAGAAGAATTTGAGCGGATAGTAGGAGTATTTCAGGAACAATAAAACGGTTTCTTATGAAGAGAATGATTGAAACAATTTATGGGGAACGAGGCTGTGAAATATAGATTAAGATTGGGGGCACAAATCGTATGTGTAGATAAAAATACTATAAGAAGCAAGATTAGCTTCGTATAGTCGGATTTACGGCGCAAAGATCAGCGCCTTTTATCAGAAGTAAAGGACAACTTCTGATAAGTGATATTGTCAATAAGCGGGAATATAAATAATAAAGCGGGGAGAAATAACATGGCAAAGAGTAAAAAGAAAAAGAACTTTAGGTTAAGAAGGAGAGTAAAACGAACAATCGCAGCACTCACAATGGTTATGGCGATTGTTGTGGCTGCAATACCAGTTGAGAATTATGGTAGTATGCGGGCGGCAGAAGATGAATTATCTGTAAGAAGTGTTGATACAGATTTTAACATGGAAGCTAAGTATAAAGAAGATAAGGATAAAGAATATTGGAAAGCTATTTATGATGATAAAAAAAAGGGTACATACGAAAACGGTTATACAAAAGATGAATATATTATACAACAAGTAAATGGAACTAGTGTGGAAGATGTTTACAAGGTTAAAGTAAATAATAATAAGGCAATTATATCTTCGGGCATTGCTTCTAACATTAAAGCAAATAGTAAAGAATATTATGGTTATGTAATGTTTAAAGCTAATGATTTAAGTAGTAAATTAGGGGGAGCATTTTTTCTTAATGATGTTTCAGAACTGCGGATACCATTTGATGAGGATACTACGGAAGTTGAGCTTGCTGGCGGATCCTATACTACAGATGGTGGTGTAACAACGGCTGTGTTAGATCCAATTTGCATCAGTTCTTCTGAGAATTATTTTAAACTAAAAACTGAATTGAAAAATAGTAAAATTTCTTTAGACACTCTTGATGGTGAATGGGCAAAAAACTATGTTGAGCCTTCAGAACCTGACCCAACAATTATATGGAATACTTTGCTGGGTCAATGTGAAAATGCTGTTTTGACAGATGCTCAAAATAGAGTTGTTGACTATAATAATATATTGGAGGAGTTACAGGATATTCAAAAGGAGCTAAATGATGCTAATCCTGCTCAATTAACAAATGAGCAGATTCAAACGTGGAATAGGTATCAGGGTGTTGGTATTGAACAAGCATATTCCAATGCAAAAGAGTTGGTTTTGTCAAAAAACAATTTATCCTTAACAAATAATTTAGAATCAATTTATGTTTATATTTTGAATAATTATTATAGTAAGTCGTCAAGTTTAAAGGATTACAATTTTATAAGAGGAAATTACGACGGAACGTCGGTTTTTCTTGCGCAACATAAGACAGTGAAGAATGACGAGATTCATGATTCTAATGGATATTTGGCATCAGGTAGTTACACAATTGTTGGAGTTGAGAGCAACGCATTTGATAATTCTAATGGAGGGAAACCACCGATTATAAGTATATCACTTCCAAATTCGATTACTTTTATTGGTGCAGATGCTTTTAATGGCTGTACTTCTTTAACTACTGCAGAAATTGATGTCAGTAACTGTGAGATCATTGGAGATAATGCTTTTAATGGTAGTGGACTTTCAACAATAACATTTACAGGAAATCAGCCTAGATTGCAAACGCTTGGAGTAAAAGCATTTGCAAATACGCCATTAAGTGGGAATGCAGAAGGTATTACAATCCCATATTCTGTTACAGAGATTGGGGATGGATGCTTTGAAAAAACAGATGTTAAAGGGGTTACTTTTGCAGCAGGTGGTTCTAAAGATGTGAAGATTGGTGTGTATGCGTTTTTTGATTGTAAGGAGTTGGCAAAAGTAACATTTGCAGATCAAAACAAAAAGTATGAAATAAAAAGGGGTGCTTTTGCAGGGGGAGAGCGTTGCAAGTCAGGTTCTGCTTTGAGAGATTTTGCTTTTCCAGAAGGGAATGCTCAGATTAGATATGAAAATGAGGATGATCATAATTATATTCTGGCGGGCAGATCAGATCTATCTTCTGTTACATTTGGAAAAGGCTTGAATGATACCATTCCAAAGGATACTCTTAGAGGTTGCTTTAATTTAAATGAGGCACATTTCAATTCGCCTTGGACAAAATATGATACATATGTAAATGGAGAAGTAGTTAAACCTCAGCAGCTCTTCTCCGATGTGACAAATGAATCATTTATGGCATATGGACCACAGACGAAAACAGATAATCAAGAGATTGCAGATCCTTTAAAGTGTTCGTGGAACGGTTTTCTTGGTTATATGATAGAAGGAAAAGATGCGCCAGTGCCCTACTGTTATACAGATGCTTCTGGAAATAAACATATAGAACTAGGGTATGATAGTGGACAGTATATTGCAAGAATTGATGTGAAAGAAGATTCGGACGAAGCAGTTCTTTCTAATTATAAATTAAATCCAATGATGCCTATTCGAGATACTAGGACTGAGATAACAATACCTGCGAAAATTGGGAATTATCGAATTGTAGAAATTGGTGATAATTGTTTTGAAGGATCTGTAAAGGAAAGAGTTTATAAAATTACAATTGAAGATGGACACCTTGTTTCTATTGGAGAGGGTGCATTCAGAGGATGCAGTAATCTTGAATGGGTATTTATTGGAAATTCTGTAAAGAGTATTGGAGCGAATGCATTTTCAGATTGTACTGCATTAGAGAATGTTGAGTTTAGCACTACAGGAAAGATTGATTATAAATCTGGACAGATTGATTATCTAATTGGCGATGAAGATGAAACATGGGCAAATGAAATTAGTATTGATGACTCTGCATTCAATACACAATCAGAGCGGCTTACATTCCATGGTGCAATTCATAGTGGATACAGACCATTTGAAATTGCAATGAGTGCGAATAATTCTAATCTTTTGAAATCAAACAGACAGGTGTGTTATAAGACAGATGAACCGCTGAATTTGACTGTGATTCGGAACAGACATGGTGGGAAAGCGACTCTAGTGGATTATCCGCATTATCAAGAAATAGATGATATTAATAGAGAGTATATTAGACAAAATCATGAAGGAGTTGGGGACAGCTACAGTATTACAGATGAGTTTGAGAGGAATTGTGTCAACTCTGATACAGGTATGGAATCGGCAACAGAAAGAGCAATTGTTGAGGCAGCGTTGAATATTGAATTGCCGCGTGGTATTGAGAGTATTAGTACACATGATGATCAAAATACAAATACAAAGGATGGATTTTTTGACAAACAGAGTGGAAATGAAGATGACTATTCATACATAAAGCAGCATTATGTGTGGAATAGGGATAATGTTAAAGAGGATGTTCCTTCTAATTTTGCAAGTAAGAGAATATACGAACTGAAAGATATTGAAACAGGAATCCGTTCAGGTGCAGGAGATAAGAAAGATATTGCAAAACTGTACTCTGAGGATGGTCTGATTGAAGATACACAATATGCAGCAGACTATGCGCTTCCAAAGGATGAGAAAGTTGCAAGAGGTGGTTTGTTTAGTGGATATTTTAATGACAATAATAAAGAAGTATCCAGCAGAATGGTTGAACAGTATGCACTAAATGCAGATGGCAGTTCTTCAGGCTTGATCGACAATACATATAATGGACACAGTTATATAGAAAATTATAATTCAGGAAATGACTATCTTACAAGTATAAAAATGGCAACTGTTGACAGTCTGCCAGATTATGTATTTGATAACTGTGAAAATCTGCTTAGAGCTTCTTTGAGTGAGAACTTAGAGACAATAGGCGCATTGCCCTTTAGAGGATGTAAAAATGTTTATGACGTCAATTTGGGGGCAGGAAACCAGAACTTTTTAGTGCAAAATATGATGCTTTTTGCTGCTAATGGAGATGGGAAGACTTATACATTAAAGGAATGTTTAGAAGGACGTGGAAAAGGAAATGTATATGGTTCTGCAGTTATTGGTGCAGATGAATTTCCAGAAGGCGTCACAGAAATAGAGGAACGGGCATTTGCTAATTGTGATGAACTTAGCACAGCAGATTTGTCCAATACAAGTGTGATCAATATCCCTGTAGATTGTTTCAAGAACAGCAAAAAACTTCAAAATGTAACTTTACCCAATACAATTAGGCGTATTGAAACAGGTGCTTTTGTAGGGGTAGGAGCAGCTCTTTCCATTACAGTTCCTACAAGCGATTGCGTATTTACAGCAGATGCCATTGATGGAAAATCAGATATCACAATTATTGGTTCTAAATATAAAACAGACGGTGAAACGTTAAGTGATTTATATCATTCTTATGAAACTCTTGTGAAAAGTTATGGAGAAGATAAGGTTCATTTCACTGATTATGGAAATAGCTATCGAATAGATTTTGTCGATAGAGATTTGCAGACAATTGCGGGATATTCGTATGTTGTTGAAATCAAAGAGGAAGAAAAACCATATAATTTGAATGCACAGCAGATTCCTCCTTCAGCGCCAGAGGTGGATGGATATGATTTTGTGACATGGATGTGCAGAGTAAATGGCGAAGTTTTGACAGGCACTAAAGCGGGAGACAGAGCGTTTAATAATATTAATGAAGATAGACTTTATTATCCGAGTTATGAAGCGAATCCTAAGAAAGTTGTATCGGATGGTAATTTATACAGATTTAATTTTGCAAATGCTACTGCAACGTTGGTCAGTGGTTCAGCAACAATTGCAGATGGTACTACTTTGAAATCAGGTGATTCCATAGAAGGTGGTGCGACAATCAATCTGGTGGCAAGTGATCAAAGTAAATTCCAATATTGGTCAGCAGCGAATGGTGATACCAGCTATAATGATATGTTTGCAGGTAATATTAATAATTATATTATTACATTTACAATGCCAAATTCAGATGTTACAGTAACAGCACATTTGAAAGATGGTTCTAGCGGCAATAACCCAGGCGGAAACAATCCTGGTGGTAATAATCCAGGCGGAAACAATCCTGGTGGAAACAACCCGGGCGGCAATAAACCAGGAGAAGATGGCAAAAAGTACAAGGTAACTGTAAACTATGGTTCGGGAAGTGGTGAGTATGCAGCAGGTGCTACGGTTAATATTTCAGCTTACGCACCAGATTCACCAAACAGAGTATTTTCAAAGTGGACGACAAGCAATTCTGGTCTGAGTTTTGTGAATGCAAATGCAGCGACAACAAGCTTTGTGATGCCGGCGGCTGATGTGACTGTGACAGCGAATTATAAAGTGCGGACAAATGATGACGATGACGACGATGATGACAGACCGTCAAAAAGACCAGGAACAAATACCAGTACAACTACAGTGCCAAATAGACCAGGCAGCAGTTCGACAGGCACTACAGGAACGACGGGCACTGTGACAAACCCTGCTTCTGGAAGCAGCAACGCAGGCAATACGGGCAGTACAGCTAACAATAATGGAAATAAGATTTATATTACAAAAAATGGTGTCTCCAATAAAGATGTGGCATCTATCTCTGTAGATGGTTCTACAGACAACTTTATTGTTAGAATTACGGAGTCTGCGGAAGCGACAGCAGCGGTTGAAGAAGCACTGATTAATAAATATGGTTCGCTCGACGGACTGGTGTATTTCCCAATGGATATCTCACTGTATGATTCTACAGGACAGAATAAGATTACAGATACCTATGGATTGAATATTACTGTGACAATGCCAATACCAGATGTATTGATTCAGTATGGCGGAAATTCACGGGTGGCAGCCGCCGACAATGGAAACTTACAACAGTTGACACCGAGATTTACAACAATTGATGGAATAGCATGTATTTCGTTTGTACCACCACACTTTTCACCGTATGTGATCTATGTGGACACAAGTAATCTAACCGCAGGGCAGACATTGGATTCAACGCCTTCTACAGGAGATCCGATTCATCCTAAGTGGTTTGCGGCGATTGGAATGGCATGTATTTCGATTTTACTGTTTGTTACAAGCGATGGGCGCAAGCGTAAGAATTACAAGGCAGCATAGATTGGTGCAGAAAATCAGAGCAATAAAAGGAGACCACTATGAAAAAAATATATACTGCAATTGCAAGTGTGGCAATATTGGGAATCCTTGCGCTTGTGATGGTTGCGAAAGGAATTGGCGGTGTGACAGCCGCGGAGGATGAACGATTTCGGATAAATGGAACAACGTTGACAAAGTATCTGGGAACTGACACTTATGTTAGTATCCCAGACACTGTTACAGTGATTGGGGACGAGGCATTTTCTGGAAATGAGACATTGACAAGTATTTCGATTCCAGACTCGGTTACTCAGATATCATACAATGCATTTAAAAATTGTACAGCGCTGACAGGTATTATAATTCCTGATTCTGTTGATAAAGTTGGTCCTGGCGCTTTCGAGGGGTGCAAGGCACTCACATCTGTCCAAGTTGGAAAAAACGTAAGCGCATGGGGTTCTGGTGTCTTTGCAAATTGCGAAAAGCTTGCAAAGCTCTCGGTTGATACGGACAATGAATATCTTACCTACTACAATGGTGCACTGTACAATGGAAATATGACAATGCTTTATCAGGTGCTTCCAGCGCGCGAAGGTGAGAATTATATGATGCCGGACACGGTGGAAAATATTGATACCTATGCATTCTGGAATCTTCAGAATACAAAGAATGTAATGGTTTCGGAAAATGTATCTACAATTCCTAAACAGGCGATGTCCAGTATGGGAAGCGTGGAAAATGTTGTGTTAAAGAGTTCGATTACAGGAATTGAAGAGCGGGCGATTGCAAATAATGCGTCACTAAAGCAAGTTGCAGTGCCGGAATCTGTTGTAAATATTGACAAAAAAGCGTTTGCAGGCAGTCCAAATCTAAAAATCTTCACCACGCAATCTAGCCAAGCAGATACCTTTGGAAAAAATAATAATATTCCAGTAATTTATAAGGAAGAATATCCGACAGACTTTATGGACAGCAATGCAGGACTTGAAGAAAGACCAAATGTGGGATATGAGGTCGAGCCCGATTCTAATACAGACACTACTACAATAGACAATTCGACAACAGACAATCCAACAGAAGTAGACACAGATAATGCAGATGATAACAATGCGAATGTTCCGCAAAATCCTTCTCGCTTTGAGAGCACTGAGGGATATATTCACCCATTAGATGTGCCGGAACCTGCTGATGTGATTGGTAAGACAGTGATTGTGGCAGGAAAAGCAGTTATGTTGATGGATAACCATAAAGGAAGAGTGTATGGAATCCCAGAAGGAGTCACAGCAGAGATTGTTCAGGGAAATCAGACAAACACGCAAAATACAGTCAATTCGGATACAGAAAGTCAAAATTCCATCAACGTAAATTATCAGAGGCCAGAGGAAACTATTCCTCAGAGAAAGTTTTACAAACAGAAGAATTTGACAACATATGAGATTGATGAGAATATTAAGACAATTGACCGTTTGGCATTTGCGGAGAGTGGATTAAAGAGTATCAAAATTCCAGAAAATGTCACAGAAATTGCATATGGTGCATTTTTATCCTGTGCAGGATTGACCGATATAACAATACCTGATTCTGTTTCTGTAATTGGCACAAAAGCATTCGAGGGAACTGCATGGTTGAATCAATGGCGCGATGGCAGTACAGAGAACGGAGAGGGAGATTTTCTGATTGTCGGTGATGGTATTTTAATTGCGTACAGAGGAAACGCAGAGCATGTGGAGATCCCAGAAGGCGTGAAACAGATTGGGCCAGAAGTATTTAAGGGACATCAAGAAATATTAGATGCAGCGTTGCCAGATTCGGTGACAAAAATTTGTGCAGAAGCATTTCGCAATTGTAGTTCCTTGACTGGACTGACAGGGTGCAAAGGATTAAAAACGGTGGTCCGCGGGGCATTTTATGGAACGCAGATTTCCGAAGGGGAATTTAAAAAATGAGAATGATTGACCGGAGATGACGGAATGGAAAAACTTTTTTGGGGAATGGTAGGAGGATGCACGGCTGCGTTTGCAATTTTGCTGTGTATGTATTTGAATAAAGCCGGAATAATCGGTGCGGAACCACAAACTGCGACGACAGAAGTGGTTTCGGAGACAGAGACGGACACAGAAGAAGGACTGCTGGCTGACAATGGCGAATTTCCCTCTGAGATACAGTCTATGATTAAGGATGCTCAAAATAACTATGCCGAGGCGATGAAAGTGTTTGAGGAGGAATCGGCAGAAGCTGCTTCAAGGGAGGCAGCGGAGACTGTAGGGACAAGGCCCGCAACGGGGTCTACAACTGCGCCAAGTACATCAGGAAGTGGACCAAAGACAAATGGATCGGTAGATGGAAACAGAAATGATAACCATGAATTTTTCTTGGAAAATCCTTCTGAGGAAGTGTCTGAGGAGACTTCAGAGGCAGAAGAGTCAAGCACCGTGGAGGCAAAAACTGAGGAAAAGAAAAACAGTGAGTATGAGTATACTTTATATCCAGATCATGTGACAATCAAAAAATATGTTGGCTCATCATCAACCCTTGATATTCCAGACACGATTGACGACCAGCCAGTAACAGAGATAAAGGATTCCGCATTTGCAAGTTCTAAAACTTTAGTTAGAGTATATATGCCAGAATCTGTGACAAAACTTGGAAAAAATGTATTTAAGAGCAGTGAACTTCTAGTGGATGTCAGTCTGCCAGACAGTTTGACAGAGATGGGAGAGGGAGTTTTTGATAGCTGCTCGAAACTTGCGCGGATTACGATACCAGATGGTGTTATAAAGATTGGCAAAAAAGCATTTAATGAATGTGAAAATCTGCGGGAAGTCAAGCTTGGCAGTGATATTGAGACGATTGAGGAACAGGCCTTTAATAATTGTGTTAAGATGGAATTAACAAGACTTCCGTCTTCATTAAAAAGAGTGGGAAAAGAAGCTTTTACTGGATGTGCTGCAATGGCGCTGACGAGATGGCCAAGTGAATTGGAAGTAATTGGGGAGAGCGCATTTGAAGGATGTACAGCTATCACAGATGTAAAACTTCCTAGTACGATGCGAACAATGGGTGAGAGTGCTTTTATGGGTTGTACAGGAATTCAGACATTAGAGATAAAATCAGGGATTGAGGCGATTCCAGAGGCGGCGTTTGCAGGGTGTACAGGTATTACAGAAGTGACATTTCCAAAGTCTGTTATTAGTATTGGAGATGGTGCATTTACAGGTTGCAAAGCCCTTGCCAGTGTATCTATTCCTAAAAATACTCTTAGTATCGGCGCGTCAGCTTTTGCGGATTGTATCTTTACAGAGGTGACGATCAATTCAAAATGCTCTTATCAGACAAATTCGTTTCCTTTTGCGATAACAGATGAAAATTATTATTAGGAAATTCGTAAGGGGGTGAGTCAATGCGAAAAAGTTTGAAAACGAAAGCTGTGGCAGTCTTGATGGCAGTTGCTGTGCTATTGACAATCATAAATGTAGATATGATTTCGTATGCAAAAGGACCAACCTATACAGCGATTCAGGATGTTTATTACACAAAGGAAAACTGTGTAGTGTATGCAGAACCAACTTATACAGCCACAGTCCTGACAACATTGGGAGCTAACTTACCAGTGCAAGTAATTGGTGAGTATTCTAATGGATGGTATCGAATCAATATCGGTGTGATTTGTTATGTGAAAATGGATTCGGTCACTTCTGCGGGAGCGATAGGTATCAGCGATCCAGGAGACAAACAGATCGCAGATGCACAGAAGACAGCAGCAGAGTTGGGATATGAGTTTGTCTATCTCAAATTAAATAAAGAAAAAGTAATTAAGAAAGATATATATAACAGTTATCTAGGACGCAAAGTAATACTTTACACAAAGATTGATGACGAGGTTGGTGTCTCTTTTAAGATGCTCTATGAAGATAAGATAAAAAAAGACATTAATCTAAAAATGACAAAGACAGCTACTGTCAACAATTTTGGAGAGCGGATTGTAGAGTTTAAATTTGACGATCTTGTAGAGTTGAAAGGACAAATTGCCATTTTCCAGTTTAAGGAAGGATATGACAAGGCAGTTACTATTTTTCCAGCAGATGTTGAGACTGGGGACTATGTGGAGATGAATACATACTATACTGAGTTTAGCGAGTTTGCATATGCGCCAGTCACACAGGTAGCCGATATGAAAATTGTGGAAACGGAGATACCAAATTCCCTGACCGATAATCAAAGAAATATTATGGCAGACCATAGAAAAGGGATTAAATATATGAGCGATGACACCAAGGAATACAGAAGCATTGTTCATGGAAAACTCCGTAAAGATACAGAGTACGTGGATTATAATTATTAAAAATCCTTAAAAAGAAGGTATAAGTTTAAGCAATCTTATATCTTCTTTTTGCATGTATTGGTTGAAATTTTGCATTATGTGTGCTATGATTTCAAGTGGAAAGCGTATGAACTGTATTAATTCAAACAATACAGTATGCATTGTTTCAGACACAGAAAGACTCTGAGAGCCTACATATATGTTAAGGAGGGGAAAATGGCGGGAACAGAGGGAAAGATGACCAAACCAGTCATTACAGTCAAGGATTTATATAAAGTGTATCGTATTGGCGAGAATCGAGTACGTGCACTAAATGGGGTGAGTTTTAGTATTAACCGCGGTGAGTTCTGTGCGATTGTAGGGACATCTGGATCGGGAAAATCAACGCTGCTCAATATGTTAGCAGGTTTGGAAAAACCTACCAAAGGGGAGATTGTTATTATCGGTGAACATATGGAGACAAAAAATGAAAATCAGTTGGTGCGATTTCGGCGGGAGCATATTGGTTTTATTTTTCAGTCCTTTAATTTGATGGGGACAATGAATGCAGTGGAGAATGTGGCATTGCCATTAACGTTTCAAGGCGTATCTAAAAGAGAGCGTACAAAGCGTGCAAAAAAGATGGTGCATTTGGTAGGGCTTGACAGATACTGGGATCACAGACCAAATCAGATGTCGGGCGGACAGCAGCAGCGCGTCGGTGTTGCGAGAGCACTTGTGGTGAATCCTGAGATTATCTTTGCAGATGAACCGACTGGAAATCTTGATTCCAATACTTCAAGGGACATTATGAATCTAATGCAGCGTGTAGTGAGAGAGCAGAAACGTACTTTGATTATGGTTACACATGACAATACGCTTGCAAGTTTTGCCGACAAGATCATTCGGATTGTCGACGGCAAAATTGTTGATATGGTGGACAATACAAAAAAGGAGGAGGAAAAATGAAAAGGGTAAAACAAATATTAGTTTTGATACTTATGGTGGCTTTACTGTGTGGCAATACAATCACTGTATTGGCAGATGATGATTCACCAAATAATAACTCTACACAGAATAGCCCAAGTGACCAGTATGCATCAAAAGAATGGAAGGACCAGATTCGAGGCGAATTAAATCGGTTCTATACAGATTTGAAGGCGCGTTATAAGCTGACAGAAGATAAGCGCAAGCGTATGGATAAAGTTTATAACAATGCTATGTCATATATGGAAAATGCACCGCTTACAATGGACGAACTGAGAGACTATAAAAATGACGCACAAAAGCATCTGGAAGAAATTTTAAAAGAGAATACGTCTGAAACGGAAAAATTTTTAATGCTTTCTAATGAGGTTCCTATTACAAGTGCGCAGTATGGCGAGCTTACATTTGTTGTATTGTCATTAATTAATCTGGGAAAGTCTGACATTACAGATGTTGTGATTACGCCGACGGTATCCAATGATAGGACAAAGTGGCCATTTGATATTAATCAGGCATATGATGCACAAATGCTTCCCATTATACAGGCTTCCAAAGATATTACAGATGCGTATAATAAGCGTATGGATATTGGTTGGTATTTTGCTGTCAGGCAGGACGTGCTTACAGGGTGTTATCCATTAAATTTTCATGCGAAGTATTATCAGAATGGTGCACTGGCGGAAACAGATATTACAACTTATATTAATATAAAGGGTGCCGATCCAGAGAAAACTTTGATAAAAGATGAGGAGGAACCAGAAAAGAAAACGACAAATCCACGTATTATTGTAACAGGTTATCGCACTGATCCTGAAGTAGTCTATGCAGGTTCAACGTTTAAGTTGACAGTAAGTGTCAAAAATACTTCAAGGGAGACTGCCGTTGAGAATGTGCTTTTTAACTTGGAAGCCACAGTGGAAGGAAAGGATGCAGATGCTACATACTCGGCATTTCTGCCGACATCAGGTTCTAGCTCCGTTTACACAGAACGTATTTCGCCAGGTCAAACTTATGATATGAGCATTGAGATGGAGGCGAAATCAGACCTTTCCCAAAAGCCGTACGTATTGACTGTCAATATGAAATATGACACAGAAGATCAGATTAATATGTCTGATGTTGCACATGTGTCTGTGCCAATTAAGCAGGAGGCAAAGATTGACACTGGCGCAGCAGAGATTATGCCAGAATCAATTTCAGTGGGTGAACAGTCTAATGTTATGTTTAGCGTGTTCAATACAGGCAAGACAACACTTTACAATGTAAAGGTTACTTATGAGAGTGCGACGGTGGAGAGCGGTATTACTTATCTTGGAAATATTTCGCCAGGTGCGACACAAAATGTCGATTCCATGCTGACCGGTATTGCGCCAGATACAGGCGAAGGAATTGTTAAGGCAGTAATTACATACGAGGATGAGGCTGGAAATGAGACGCGCTTTGAGAAGGATTTAAATCTTTTGGTATATGAGATGGTGATTGATGAGGGAATGATGGAAGATATGCCTATGGAGCCAATAGAGGATGAGAATACGAAGAAGAAAATTCCTCTTGCTGGGATTCTTGGCATTGCGGCTGCAGCGATTGTAGTGATTGTGGTTGTCATCACCATTATTTCCAAGAAGAGAAAGGCAAAGAAACATAAAGAAGATATGGATTTGCTAGATGAGGATGATGTATAATGAAATTCTTTGATTTATTGCGCATGAGCATCTCCAATCTGTGGAAACGGAAACTCCGTACTGTGTTGACTGTGTTAGGAGTGGTGATTGGTATTACCTCGATAGTTGTCATGGTTGCACTCGGAAATGGCCTGAAACAGTCAATGTTGGATAATTATGCCAACTATAGTTCTATGACGCAGATACAGATTTCTGGTGGAGGATATTATTACTCTAGCAGTGGCAGTGGGCAGGATGAGGAGAAACGGCTAGATGATGCGTTTGTCCAAGAACTTTTGGGTATGGAGCATGTTAAAGAAGTTTATCCTAGGCTAAATATTTCTGCGATAGCAAAGGTTGGAAAGTATGCTGGGCACCTTGATATTTATGGTATTACAAAAGAAGAGTTTGCAACCATGAATGTTTCAATTGGGAAGGGAAAGCTGCCTGATTCTGATACGGAACTGCAGTTTTTCTATGGAAACAATGTGCTCACAAATTTTTATGTGGAAAAGACAAATGTCTATTCCTTCTGGGAGACAGGAGAAGCGCCAGATATTGATTTGATGGAAGATGCTATCTTTGTGATTTTTGATACAGATGCATATTGGCGTTCACAGGGCGGATCAGATGAAAATGGTAATCCCGTAAAACAGCCTAAAAAGTATTTAATAGAGGCATGCGGTATTATGGAGGGTGAGCTAGGAGAGTGGAATAACAACAATAGCCAAAGTATTCTCTGTAATATGGAGGCGCTGAAAGCAGAATTGAAACGTATTTTTAAGAAAAATCCAATTCCGGGGCAGCCAACCAGAAAGAATGGAAAACCGTACAATGAGCTTTTTTATTCAGAAATTATTGTTCAGGTTGACGATATGGCAAATGTGACGGATCTGACAACTTGGTTGAAAGATAACGGTTACAACGCATACAGTTCTGCAGAATGGATACAGCAGGAGCTTGACACAATGAATATGATACAGGCAGTGCTCGGTGCAATCGGTGCAGTTGCTATGTTGGTGGCGGCAATCAGTATCACAAACACAATGATGATGTCTATCTATGAACGCACGAAAGAGATTGGTGTTATGAAGGTACTTGGCTGTGATATCCGCAATATACAAGGTTTATTCTTGATGGAGGCTGGTTTTATTGGATTTATTGGAGGCGTAGTCGGCGTTGGTTTTAGCTATGGGTTAAGTGTGGTAATCAATGGATTAGTCGCCGGAAGCGAAGCAACTGCCAATATGGGTATTTCGGGTGCAATTTGTAGGATTCCGTTGTGGCTGAGTCCGCTCGCAATTGTGTTTGCAATTGTGATTGGTATGATTGCAGGGTTTATTCCGTCCCTTCGGGCAATGCGGCTGAGTCCGCTTGCGGCAATTCGCAATGAATAGAGCAATATAAATGGCAGTTATAAGGGCTTCTCAAAAAGAGAAGTCCTTTTGTGTACTTAAAAGCGTTCCCAACATATATTAATGTGAAGATACAAAGTGATGGTTTGCTTGTCAGACCATTACAGAGGGAATGAAAATGGATAGAGTACGCAGAATGATTGGCTGTGAACACAGAGCAGTAAAGCCTTATACAGGAAAGGGAATTTATGCAGCTATATTGGACAGTGGCGTGGCAGCACACCCAGATTTACGAGGACGAATTGTTGCTTTTAAAGACTTTGTGTCAAATAGGCGTACTGCCTATGATGATAATGGGCATGGAACGCATGTGTCTGGAATTTTGGCTGGAAACGGTACAGCATCCAAGGGAAAATATAGAGGAGTTGCACCAGAGTGTATGCTGGTTTGTGGCAAAGTATTGGATAAAGAGGGTGGCGGTAGTCTCAAAAACCTTACCAAAGGATTAATCTGGATATCTGACATCATGAAAAGTGTTCCAATTCGGATTCTCAATATATCAATTGAGATGGAGTCGGAGGATGGGATTGACCCAGAGGATTGGAAACAATTTCAAAAATATATTCGATATTTGTGGGATAGCAATATTATGATTGTTGCGGCAGCAGGGAATAAGGGACCAAATCCTATGACATTATCGCCAATTGGTGAATGTGGAGGGTGTGTCTGTGTAGGGTGCCATGACGGCGATTACAAGCCCAAACATGGACGGCTCTGCAATGAGTATTCAAGCAGAGGACCTGGAAAAGACACTTCTGCTGTTAGCAATCCTCTAAAAAAACCGGACATCGTGGCACCTGGCACAGATATTGTGTCCTGTAGCTCTCATTTTCGCACAACCCCCTATATTTCCAAAAGTGGAACTTCTATGTCAGCGCCTATTGTCAGCGGTGCATGTGCGTTGTGTTTGCAAAAGTATCCGCAGTTGACCAATCGGGAGTTACGGCGCCTTTTATTGAGTTCTGCAATGGATTTGGGGCAGAGTTGGGGGGTGCAGGGTGCGGGAATGCTTCGGATAGACAGTTTGCTTGCACAAGGATATTTTTAATTATATATTGACAATAACTGTATATTTGTATACAATAATACAAAAATGCAGTTATGTACTCCAAAACCTTGAACAAAGGGCAGATTTTAGGAGTGCATGTAAGAAAAACTGAGGAGGAAAAGTGATGGCAGACAACAAAGAATATTTTGAAAACAGACCCGTTACAATGAATGAACATAACAATCTTTTACAGATTGAGGAACATATGTATCAGTTACAAGATGTGGAGAAGCCCAATGCATTCCGCAATATGTTTCCTTATGATGAGATACCAAAGATTCCTTTTAATGACAGAGTGGTTCCACACAATATGCCAAAAGAAATCTGGATTACAGACACAACGTTTCGTGACGGACAGCAGTCGAGGGCACCATATAGCACAGAACAGATTGTTACAATCTATGATTATTTGCACAGGCTTGGTGGTCCGAATGGTATGATCCGGCAAAGTGAGTTCTTTTTGTACAGCCAGAAGGACAGAGATGCCGTTTACAAGTGTATGGAGCGCGGCTATCAGTTTCCAGAAGTGACATCATGGATACGAGCAAGCAAAGAGGATTTTAAGCTGGTCAAAGAGATTGGTATGAAACAGACAGGTATTCTTGTAAGCTGCTCGGATTATCATATTTTTCTGAAATTGAAAATGACAAGACGGCAGGCAATGGAACACTATTTGTCTGTTGTGCGGGACTGCTTAGAAGAAGGCATTAGTGTGCGATGCCATTTGGAAGATATCACTAGAGCGGATATCTATGGATATGTTGTTCCGTTTTGTCAGGAGTTGATGCGATTGGCAGAACAGTATCAGCTTCCAATTGTGGTGCGCGCTTGCGACACGATGGGATATGGTGTGAACTATGCGGGTGCGGTTATCCCTAGAAGTGTGCAGGGAATTATCTATGCGTTGCACACACATGCAGGTGTGCCACATGAATGGATTGAATGGCATGGGCACAATGATTTTTACAAGGCGGTTACAAACTCTACAACAGCGTGGTTATATGGTTGTTCTGGTGTGAATACATCGCTGTTTGGCATTGGTGAGCGCACTGGAAACACCCCACTTGAGGCAATGATTTTTGAGTATGCACAGCTTAAAGGGACATTGAATGGTATGGATACTACTGTTATCACAGAGATTGCAGAGTATTATGAGAAAGAGATTGGTTATCATATTCCAGAGAGAACGCCTTTTGTGGGGAAGAATTTTAATGTCACTAGAGCAGGTATCCATGCCGATGGATTGTTAAAGAATGAGGAAATCTACAATATTTTTGACACAGAAAAGTTTCTTAATCGCCCTGTATTATGTGCGGTATCCAATACTTCGGGACTTGCAGGAATTGCGCATTGGATTAACACCTACTATAAATTGAAAGATGATGAGAAGATTAGCAAGTCCTCAGAACTTGTCGCGTATGTAAAAGCGTGGGTGGATGCAGAGTATGAGAGCGGCAGAGTGACTGTTCTAACAGATGATGAGTTGCTCGCTGTGATTGCGCAGGGTTGTGAGACGCTCGGTGTTACATTGGGAAATAAATGACGAGGTGACAGAAATGGACGAGTATGATGTAAATCATGATGCATCGGACAAGTATTCGTTGCGAGGAAAAGTGTTTCGGAAGCTGCGAGAAGCGATTTTAAATGGAGTATATCAGGAGAATGTAGAACTGAAAGAGGCCGCAATTGCGGAAGAACTAGGTGTGAGCAGAACACCAGTACGTGAAGCGTTTCGGCAGTTGGAACTCGAAGGATTAATTCGGATTGTGCCGAATAAAGGCGCATACGTCACAGGTATTTCCGCATCAGATGTGGCAGATATTTATGAAATTCGTTCCCTTTTGGAAGGACTGTGCGCAAGATGGGCGACGGAGAAGATCACAAAAGAAAAAATTGAGGAGTTGGAAGAAATTATTCTTTTGAGTGAATTTCATCTGTCAAAAGAGCACTATGAACAGTTGATTGAACTGGACAATCGGTTTCACATGCATTTGTATGAGGCATGTGAGAGCAAGATGCTAATTCATTTGTTAAAGGATTTTCATCAATATGTGCAGAAAGAACGGCAGCAGACACTTTCTGATAAGGCGCGGAGTGCGGCGGCTGTGGAGGAACACAAGAGCATTATGGAAGCGATACGCGACGGCAATGCACAGCTCGCAGAAAAACTTGCGGACGAACATATTTGTAATGCGTACCGAAATATGGTAAAATGTGGTTTGAGCGCAAAACACTAAATTTAGGAGGAGATAAGAATGGCAAAGATTCAAATGACAACACCTTTGGTGGAAATGGATGGGGATGAGATGACTCGAATCCTCTGGAAGATGATTAAGGACGAGCTGATTCTTCCATATATTGACTTAAAGACAGAGTACTATGACCTTGGATTGGAGCATCGCAATGAGACAAATGATCAGGTGACAGTGGATTCTGCGGAGGCGACAAAAAAATATGGTGTGGCAGTTAAGTGTGCAACAATTACACCAAACGCTGCTAGAATGACGGAGTACAATCTTAAGGAAATGTGGAAAAGTCCGAACGGGACGATTCGCGCAATTTTGGATGGAACTGTTTTCCGCGCGCCAATTTTAGTCAAAGGAATTGTTCCCTATGTGAAAAATTGGACAAAGCCCATCACGATTGCCCGCCACGCATATGGTGATGTATATAAGAATACAGAGATTAAGGTTCCAGGAAAAGGAAAGGCAGAGCTTGTATTTACAGCGGAAGATGGAACAGAGACAAGAGAGCTGATTCATAACTTTGAAGGGGCTGGAATTATTCAGGGTATTCATAATACCAAGGAGTCTATTTCAAGCTTTGCAAGGGCTTGTTTTGGCTATGCAATCGATACAAAACAGGATTTATGGTTTGCGACGAAAGATACCATCTCCAAAAAGTATGACCATACTTTTAAGGATATTTTTCAGGAGATTTATGATACAGAATACAAAGAACAGTTTGAAAAATTGGGTATTGCGTATTTCTATACGCTGATTGATGATGCAGTTGCGCGTGTAATTCGCTCTGAAGGCGGATTTATCTGGGCATGCAAAAACTATGATGGAGATGTAATGTCGGATATGGTTGCGACAGCATATGGAGATTTATCTATGATGACCTCAGTGTTGGTATCGCCGAGTGGTGTCTATGAGTATGAGGCGGCACATGGAACGGTACAGCGTCATTATTATAAACATTTGAAGGGTGAAGAGACTTCCACAAACTCAATTGCGACAATTTTTGCATGGACTGGTGCGCTGCGCAAGCGCGGGGAACTGGACGGTATAAAAGAGCTTCAGGACTTTGCGGATAGATTAGATAAAGCATGTATTAAGACTGTTGAGGATGGAAAAATGACAAAGAGTTTGTCTTTGATTTCCACCTGTGAGAATCCAGTAATTCTAAACAGTCTTGATTTTATCAAGGCGATTCGGAAGACGTTTGAAACACTATGATAACAGAGGAGACGGAACTGGATAAGCTATTGATATAGGCAGATATTGTTGAAATAAAAAACAGGGCTTATAAAAAACAGGACTATGCTTTCTGGGAAATCATTTTGTGATTTCCCAGAAAGCATAGTCCTTTAATACATTATTCCATATTTTGTAAGCATGACTATTTTCGTGTACATAGTGGTCGGAACTGTATTCAGGACGAATAGCATTGTCCGATCCCATTAAATGTTCTGCAATGTTAATATAACCCCACCCATTTTGAGCACAGATATCTTGTAACAAAAGATTTGCAGAGCGAATGGTTTTGTTGCTCAATCCGCCATTGTTGACGTTAGACATGACACATGGAATGGAGATTACATATACTTGCAATCCAGGAGTTTTTGCGGTAATTCTCCCTATGAGAGTCTGTAAATCTGATACAAATTGCTCAGGAGTACTGCCTGTTAAGTCATTCATGCCAAAGCAGATAAACATTTTGGATACATTTGGCAGTTGTGCCACGGAATCCTCAATGAATTGAACCCGTCCTTTATATTTTGGCATGATATTGGCATGTGCAGTGAGCGCATTTCTGGAGATAGCAGCCTTGGCAGAACAACTAACTCTTGCCAGAAAATATGTGGTATCTGACGCGATAGAGTCATGTGTTCTACAGTATTCTGAAAAGCCGACTGTAAGCGAATCCCCGACAAAAACAGAATTTGCAAAAAAAGCATTTTCTGAAACCATTCCGCTTGACAGGATATCATTAAATTTCTGCATGTCAATGTTTCCATTGTTTAAGTTGTCTGCAAGATAGGTGTTTAAACGTGTGGTGAGGCTCGCTGAGAGATTTTCGTTTGGGAGAGCAGCACCAGTTATCGGTTGAATAACAGAAAACGTTGGCATGGAGGCCAATTCCTCAGCATATACTGTTGATGGAGTCAATACTAGCATGCATATAAAAAGCGCGATTACGGAGTTGGTATATTTTTTCATGGCTTAGAAACTCCTTTCATAAAAATACCGAAGTGTAATGGACAGCCTTAATATTGAATCACATTTAGCAATCTAAACCTTAGATTATTATAAATGCAAAATGTGATTTAGACAATACCATTCTAATAAAAATATTTCAAATTTATTCAGATAAATAAATCTATGTAATAAAAATTATCTAAAATTTTCATAAAAATTACAAAAATATTATATTTTTATTATATTATAATTACAATTATTACACCTTGCAAGTAAAAAGGATAGAAATAATGCTGCCAAAATTTGACACAATTGTATTTTATAAAGACGAAAATGATAATTAATTTGTTTGGAAAAGGCGTAAAATAAGAAGATGCATACATTCTATTGTCTTTTTGATAGCATTGCTGTGCCATAAATATTATCAGAAAACATTGACTATTGTGCGGATTCGATATAAAATTGTAAGTAAATGTATTGTGCCTTAATTTGCACTTTACTGAAAAACGTAAGATTAATGGTAGTTGTAATGGAAGGGGTGCCCGCATGGCTGAGGAATTTAATTTAGACGGAATGGTGGACATATATATTTATGAGAATGGCCAGCTTTTGGAGAATCTTGAGGAGATTGTTTTAGAGACTAAAGATGATGAAGCATTTGATGAAAACAGCATTAATGAAATATTTAGAATTATGCACACGATCAAAGGTTCATCGGGAGTCATGATGTATGATAACATTATGAAAGTCTCTCATAAGCTAGAAGATATCTTTTATTATCTGAGAGAGAACATCGGTATTAAAGAGCCTCATATGGAGCTTACGGATATTGTTTTTCAGGTTATGGATTTTATCAATGGAGAGATGGAGAAAATTAAAGATGGAAACGATCCAGATGGCGATAATTCTCAACTGATAGAACTAATGGATAAGTTTTTAGTGAATCTGAAAGGAGCGGCAGACTCGCCTAAGGATACGGAAAAGGAAAAACCGCCAGCGTCAGACGCTTCATCAAGCATGGGGCTTGGACCAAATCAGTTTTATATCGCGCCACAGGTTTCCGGTACGGCGAAGTGTTTCCGTATTAAAATTACATATCACGAAGACACACAGATGAGCAATTTGCGAGCATATTCGGCAACATATGCCCTGAAGGAATACACAGAAGATGTGCATTACTGGCCAGAAGATATCCTTACTGATGAAAGTTCTTCCGAAACAATATTGGCAGAAGGATTTTTAATGTTAGTGAGGGGTGACTTTACAGAAGACAAACTTCGTGAGTTGCTTGATACAACTTCTGAAATTAGTGATATTTTAATTTCAGAGTGCACCAATGCAGAATTTGAAAGAGGCTTTTCTGGTGAGCCTGTGCAGGAGGAGAGCGCAGAGACTCCGGCAGCAGATGCCAAAGTGCAACAGAAAGAGGAGGCACAGCCGCAGCCTGGTGACTATGTTATTCAGAAGGAAGCTGGAAAAGCAAAACAGATTACAAAGAAAAAGAAAAAAGAAGTAAAACAGGCCTTTATGAGCGTCAACATTGATAAGATGAATATGTTGATGGATTTGATGGGTGAGATGGTAATTGCAGAGTCAGTGGTGCTTCAAAATCCTGATTTACAGGTGCCCAATCTGGACCTCTCTAATTTCCAGAAAGCAGCGTCACAACTCTCTAAAATTACTACTGAGATGCAGGAACTTATCATGTCTATGAGAATGATGCCGCTTACCAATACTTTCCAAAAGATGAACAGAACAGTGTTTGATATGTCAAGGAAATTGGGAAAAAATATTGAGTTTGAGATGATTGGCGACACGACAGAGGTCGATAAAAATATTATTGAAAATATTTCAGACCCATTGATGCATTTGGTTAGAAATTCGGTGGATCATGGAGTGGAGACGCCCGAGGAGCGTCAGGCTGCTGGAAAGACAGAGCCCGCAAAGGTTACACTCGAAGCGAAGAATGAAGGCGGAAAAGTGTGGATTTCTGTCAGGGACAATGGAAAAGGGCTTAGCAGAAATAAGCTTTATAAGAAGGCGTGGGAGAATGGTATTCTTCCAGATAATCGAATTGAGAGCGATTACAGTGACAAGGAAATTTTCCAATTTATTACGTTTCCAGGATTTTCTACAAAGGAGAAGGTGACGGAGTTTTCTGGCCGCGGTGTAGGAATGGATGTTGTGGTCAAGAATATTCAGAAAATTGGTGGTGTACTTGATATTGAGTCTGTTGAGGGTGAAGGCACAACGATGACCATGAAAATTCCATTGACAATGGCAATTATAGATGGAATCGTTATGCGTAACGGCAATACAAAGTTTGTGATGGAGACAGGTGCAATCAAGCAATTTATTCGGGTAACAGACAATCAGCTTATCCATGAACCGAACGGTGAGGAGTATGTAATGATTCGTGGGGAATGCTATCCGATACTCCGGCTTAGTCAGAAATATCACTTAGAAGATGCGGTTACAGATGTGGAAGATGGTGTTATGCTTCTTCTTGAATATGAAGGAAATACACTTTGCGTATTGATTGATGAGCTGATTGGGACGCAGGAAATCGTTGTAAAACCAATTCCGCCATATGTTAAGAAGGTACATGGCATCTCTGGATGTACACAGCTAGGCGATGGCAGTATCGCGTTAATTCTTGATGTGAGTGGATTGATGCAGGATTGATGTTACTGTTCACTCATCCATTAAAATAGTTGGAATCATGCGCCAAAATGCGCGCTCTTTCGCATTTTGTGTGCAAAATTGTTGCAGTTCGTAACAGTTCAGCTTTCGGCTTCCTGTTACTGGCATCAAGCCATGCAAAACCACTTCGTGGTGGCTTGATGCCTCTCTGTCACTACACTATTTTACGGACTTTGCAGTAAATGCAAAGTCCTAGGCTGAACTGTAACGGATTGATAGCTGATGGAGGGATACTACATGGATGCAAATCAAAAGAAGTATTTAGAAGAAAAAGGATTTGACGTAGATGGAACTATGAAACGCTTCTTAAATAATGAGACATTGTATTTGAAATGTCTGAAAAAGTTTCTGGATGATTCGAGCTTTGAAAAGCTAAAAGAAGGTTATGAAAAAGGGAATTGCAAGGAAGCTTTTGAAGGGGCACATACAATGAAAGGATTTGTATCAAATCTGGGAATCAACGAGATATATCATTTGTTGATTCCTATGGTGGAGAAGCTTAGGGTTCAGGATATGAATCTGGAACAGGAAATGAAACAGTTAGAAGCGTTATATGTAGACGCCTATAAGACGATTGAGAGTCTATGAGAAGAAATGTGTATAGTATGTCTACGAAGTTCAATGAAAGACAGGTGAAATTCTTATGGCAGATAAAACAGATTGGATTGTAGATGGGTTTCAATTTGGAACAGAGAAAGACGCTGATCTTGCGAGAAACGAGCAGCAGCGGATAGAACGGCTTGAGGAAAAGTTGGATTATGAAAATCAGGATATGGTAAACGCAGTGTATTATAAGGCGATAAACAATCGGGTCTTTAGAACACCTGTGGGGTATGTGTTCCTGAAAAAGTTGCAGCGGATTTTGCAGGAAAATTCAACTTCAAATGATACACCTGCAAACATTCCGGTGTATGGTGTCTATAGTATGCGGGAAAGTGCGAATCCTACTGTTGAGCGGGTAATTGCGAGCAGAAAACCAGCGAAGCAAAAGACCAAGCAGGAATTTTTTAGCAGGAGAACTTCAATCCTTGTCAATATTATATTGGTATTTTTGCTGATTGCGGTGGTTGCGGTATCAACAATAGGCTCTGCGCCTACTGTGTTTAATTATGAGAGTACACTGCAAAATCGTTATGCACAGTGGGAACAGCAACTGTCTGAACGGGAGCAGGTAATTCGTGAAAAAGAGAAAGAGTTGTTGGGAACAGATAAAAAATAGGCAATTAAAAGGTTTTGATACAAACAATTGTTCTTGCACTATGAAGTAATTTTGCAAATATTGATTATAGTAGTTTGACAGAACAAAACTGTAATATTAATGGAATTGAAGGCTGTTTATAAAGAACTTGCAAAAATGATGCGCGGGTTTTTATGGACAGCTTTTTAGATTAACGTTATATTTTTGTGCAATTTGGGTTAAATAAATCATACTAGATCTTAATAATCAGAATAAACGCACAAACAAAAAAGGAAGCCAGTTTTCCTAGATTTTTAGAAAGGGGTTGGTTTAGAATGAATAAACTTAAAATATTAGTGGTAGATGACGAAAGCAGAATGCGAAAGTTGGTAAAAGATTTTCTTGTAAAACAAAATTATGAGGTGATGGAGGCCGGTGATGGAAGTGAGGCACTTGATATATTTTTTGCGAATCAAGATATAGCACTTATCATACTTGATGTTATGATGCCAAAGATGGATGGATGGCAGGTTTGCAGGGAAATAAGAAATTATTCTAAAGTGCCAATTATTATGTTGACGGCGCGCACAGACGAGCGAGATGAATTGCAGGGATTTGAGCTAGGAGTTGATGAATACATTGCCAAGCCGTTTAGTCCTAAAATTTTAGTGGCACGAGTGGAGGCAATTTTGCGTAGGACAAATCAGATTGCAGACAATGAAGTGCTTGAATATGGAGGTATAACAATTGATAAGGCGGCGCATGTCGTGACAATTGATGGCAAGAGTATTGATTTAAGCTTTAAGGAATTTGAGTTATTAACTTATTTTATAGAAAACAAAGGAATTGCGCTTTCAAGAGAAAAGATTCTCAACAGTGTGTGGAATTATGATTATTTTGGCGATGCCAGAACAATTGATACCCATGTGAAAAAATTAAGAAGCAAACTGGGTGAAAAAGGCGATTTGATAAAAACGGTGTGGGGAATGGGATACAAGCTTGAAGTGTAATGATATACATTGGTGAAAAAGAATGTAGTATTTATAAGGGTTTGAGGGCATTTCGGGACACATGGAGGCGTTACGGAATATTTTGGATTAAAGCCCAACATATCTTTCAAAGTGTTTTATAAAATGGCTTTGATCACAAAAATTAGTGGTCAAAGCCATTTTCTTCATTTAATAAATAAACCTAATCTATTCGGTGGCAAGTAATGTGATCAATATGGTGCTTGACTTTGTGTTCATTGCTGGGTTTGACATGAATATTAGTGAAGCAACAATTTAGTCATGAATATGATATTTTTACAATGAATCTGATTTTCGGCCGAAAGAGATTGCAGTATGATTCTATAAAAAGGTAGAAGATAACGCTCAAAATTTTATATATTTGACAAAAAATAGGCATAATAGAGAGTTTGAGCGTTTACCGGAAGTCAATGGAGGAATGAAAATGCAATCACAAATGCAGCCAAAGTATATTACATTTGAACATGAAAATGAAATTTTCAAAATGGATCACCCAGATAATTACACATATTTGTATTTTCCAATCGCGGGGGAACAAGGTATTAAATCGAGCGTGACCCCCAATTTTGCAGGTGATAGCAAATTGGATCAAAATACGTTTTTGATCGAGCCAGTGAGCAGTGAGAATCTGCATAACAATAAGTCGTCCAGAAATTTTTGGTGTTGTGTTGATGGTGTTGGTGCTTGGTCTGCGACAGGGGCATCAGCGGAGGCGGAATATGATAAACACACAGTGCACCAAGATGAATGCTGTATTGAGGCAGGTTTCATGTGGCAGACTGTAACCAGAAAGTCTTCTAAATATCAACTTAAATCAACGGTCACAAGTTTTGTTCCAACAGATCACAACGTAGAAATTTTGCATGTTATTCTTGAAAATACAGCGGAAAGCACACAAAAAATTACGCCTATCGCCGCGGTTCCTATCTATGGAAGGAGTGCGGATAATATTCGTGATCACAGGCATGTCACGTCGCTGTTACATCAGATTTTTGTGACAAATCAAGGCGTGGAAGTCAAACCAAAGCTTTCTTTTGATGAAAGAGGGCATCAAAAGAATCAGATAACTTATTTTGTATATGGTGTGTCAGGAAATGGAGAATTGCCAGAACAGTTTTTTCCAGTGATAGAAGATTTTATTGGGGAAGGCGGCAGTCTAATTGCACCGCTGGCGATAAAAAATAATATAAAAGGCATAAATGCAGGTGCACAGATTGATGGAAAAGAGGCGCTGGGTGGTCTAAAATTTGCCAGTGTAGCATTGAAGAACAAAGAGACAGCGGCGTATACAATTATAATTGGTGCAGCAAAGAAAATGGATGTGATGTCAGAAATGATTGCCGCCTATAACAGAGAGGACAAGGTGCATGCTGCGCTAGAAAAGACAAAAAAATATTGGCAGGAGAAAGTGAATGTTTCCTTTCAAACTGGAGATAAGAAGACAGATAGTTATCTTCGATGGATTTGTTTTCAACCGATACTGCGGCGGTTGTATGGCTGTTCTTTTCTGCCACATCATGATTATGGTAAGGGCGGCAGAGGTTGGAGAGATCTCTGGCAGGATTGCTTATCACTATTGTTTATGAATCCTGACGGAGTGCGTCAGATGATTGTTGATAACTATGGTGGTGTGAGAGTGGACGGAACCAATGCGACAATTATTGGGGAGAAGCAGGGTGTGTTTAAGGCGGATAGAAACAGCATTACACGCGTCTGGATGGATCATGGTTTCTGGCCATTTCTGACTACGAAATTGTACATAGACCAGACAGGAGACATTGCAATTTTGGGTGAGAAAGTTCCCTATTTTAAAGATAAACAGGTACAGAGAGGGCAGTCTTCTGACAGCGATTGGAGTGAGGCTTATGGTATGCAACAGAAAATGCAAGATGGAACGGTTTATCAAGGAAGCATTGTGGAGCATATTTTACTGCAACTACTCTGTGCATTTTATGAAGTGGGCGAACACAATCATATTCGGCTGCGCAATGCAGATTGGAATGATGCGCTTGATATGGCACCGGACAAAGGAGAGAGCGTGGCGTTTACAAGTGCCTATGCATATAACTTAAAAGAGTTGGCAGCATATCTTGAAAAATATGAAACAGTTACAGAAAAGAGTCAGTTGGAACTGATGGAGGAAATTGCAGTTCTTCTTGCAGGAGATATGCAAAAATATGAGAAAACGGAATGGAAACAGACAATCCTAAATCAGTATGTATTAACTTGTACACATAATATTTCTGGCAGAACCGTTTTGATATCCATTGCAGAATTAGCACAGAATCTTAGAGATAAAGCAGCGTGGATGATGGAGCATATCCGCCGCAGCGAGTGGGTGACAGACACGGAAGGAAATGGTTGGTTTAACGGCTACTATGACAATCATGGAAATCAGGTGGAGGGTGTTCATGGCAACAATGTGCGCATGATGCTTACTAGCCAAGTATTTTCAATAATGAGTGGCACAGCCGATCAAGAAATGATTCAGAAAATCTGTCAGAGTGCAGACAAATATCTTTACAGAGAAAAAATAGGCGGTTATCGATTAAACACCAAGTTTGATGAAGATAAGTTTGACCTTGGCAGAATGTTTGGATTTGCCTATGGAGAAAAGGAAAACGGTGCTGTATTTTCGCATATGACTGTTATGTATGCAAATGCGCTGTATCAGCAAGGGTTTGTGAGAGAAGGATACAAGGCACTTCACACATTGCTTGCGACAGCAATGGATTTTGAGACAAGCAAGATTTATCCAGGTGTGCCGGAATATTTTGATGCGTCGGGACGCGGTATGTACAATTATCTGACGGGCGCTGCAAGTTGGTTTATGCTGACAATGATTACAGAGGTGTATGGTGTCAAGGGAAGTTTGGGAAATCTAACGCTTGCACCAAAATTGATGGCAGAGCAGTTTGACACGGAAGGAAATGCTGCGATTCAATTGAACTTTCTAAAAAAGACATTTTTGATTCGATATCATAATCCTGGCAAAATATCTTATGGTGCATATACAATTGAAAGTGCCCAGTGCGACAACATAACACTCGAAAAAATGACAGATGAGTTATGTGTAGTGTGTCTAAAAAAAGAAGTGATTGAGACACTTGACGACACTGTACATGTGATTGATGTGATACTTGGTTCCGTATAAAACAAGTTATATTGGCGGTCAAAAAGACTGACCACTAGTATAATATAAATTATTTAATGACTAAAGGAGAGATAGAAGAATGCAGTATGGCTATTTTGATGATGAGAAAAGAGAGTATGTGATTACTAGACCCGACACCCCTGCTCCGTGGGCAAATTATCTCGGTTCTCCAGAGTATGGAGCGATTATTTCTAACAATGCGGGCGGTTATAGTTTTGCAAAGTCTGGTGCAAACGGCAGGATTCTACGCTATGTATTTAATGGATTCGATCAGCCAGGACGTTACATTTATCTGCGTGACAATGACAGTCAGGATTACTGGTCTGCATCTTGGCAGCCTGTCGGAAAGGATTTGGATTCCTATCAAAGCAAATGTCATCATGGAACGGCGTATACTAGGATAGACGCAGATTATAATAGTATTCATTCAGAGGCGCTTTACTATGTGCCACTTAATAAGTCCTATGAAGTGTGGAATTTAAAAGTGACAAACAATTCTGATAAAGTAAGAAAAATGAATATTACTGGGTATGCAGAATTTACAAACAATAATAATTATGAGCAGGATCAGGTCAATCTCCAATACTCAATGTTCATCACAAGAACTACTTTTGATAAGGACCGTATTCGCCAGACAATACACGGCAATTTGGATGGACTAGAGGATGGGAAGGAAGTTGACAATAAACTTGCAATAGACCGTTTCTTTGGACTGGCAGGAGCAGAGGTTATCTCCTATTGCGGAGATCGAGAGAAATTTATAGGACGCTATCATGGTTATGGAAATCCTGTGGGCGTTATAAACGGAGATCTTGGCGGAGCTTTAAGCTACAACGAAAATGGTTGTGGTGCTCTTACAACTGCACTCACGCTGGCAGCAGGAGAGACAAAAGAAATTGTTTTCATTCTGGGAATGAAATACAAGGAGGAAGCGGATAAGATTCTTGAAAGCTATCAAAATCCTTCAAAGACTTGTGCAAAGGAGTTGAATGAACTTATTTGCTACTGGCATGAAAAATTATCTCATTTTCAAGTAAAAACGCCTAGTCCAGCGTTTGACACTATGATAAATACTTGGAATGCTTACAACTGTTTTATGACTTTTATTTGGTCGCGCGCGGCTTCCTTTATCTACTGTGGTCTTAGAAATGGTTACGGTTATCGCGATACTGTGCAGGATATTCAGGGGATTATACATCTGGCGCCTGAGATGGCGGTTGAGAAAATCCGGTTTATGCTCTCTGCACAGGTGGACAATGGCGGCGGGCTTCCACTTGTAAAATTTACGCATAATCCCGGACAGGAAGACACGCCAGATGATGCGTCCTATGTGCAGGAGACAGGGCACCCAGAATATAGAGCAGATGACGCGCTCTGGTTGTTCCCAACAGTCTACAAATACATATCAGAGTCTGGAAATCTGGCGTTTATTGACGAAGTGATTCCGTTTGCCAATAAAGACGAAGGGACAGTGTATGAGCATTTAAAACGTGCAATTGATTTTTCTATGAATCATTTGGGACCGCATGGAATGCCTGCGGGACTTTATGCGGACTGGAATGATTGTTTGCGCCTTGGAAAAGATGGGGAGTCCTCTTTTGTAGCTTTTCAATACTACTATGCAATGACAATTTTGAAAAAATTTGCTTCTTATAAAAAAGATGACACGTACATAAAATATTTAGATGAGAAACAAGAACAGTTGGGTGGTTTGATACAGAAGCTTTGCTGGAATGAAGATAGATTTATCAGAGGTTTTACAGAAAAAGGTGAGGTTATCGGAAAAAGGACAGACAAGGAAGCAAACTTGTGGTTGAATCCGCAGAGTTGGGCTGTTATTAGTGGTTTTGCTACAGATGAGCAAGCAGATTCAGCGCTTGACTTGGTGAATGCGCAATTAAACACAGAATATGGTGCAATTCTTATGGACCCGCCTTATCATTTGGATGCATTTGATGGCGCGTTGGCGGTGATTTACAATGCGGGTGTCAAGGAAAACGCTGGTATTTTCTCACAGTCTCAAGGGTGGATTATCCTTGCTGAGGCGTTGCGTGGACATGGAGAGCGCGCATTTTCTTATTTTATAGAAAACGCGCCTGCTGCTCAGAATGATAGAGCAGAAATTCGCAAGCTGGAACCTTATTGCTATGGCCAGTTTACTGAGGGAAAGGCAAGCCCACATTTCGGGCGCTCTCATGTGCATTGGCTAACAGGTACAGCTTCGACGGTGATGGTTGGGTGTGTCGAGGGAATCCTTGGTATGCGCCCCGACTTTGGTGGATTGAAAATTGCGCCTTCTGTACCTAAAGATTGGGATCACTTTGAGATTGACAAGGATTTTAGAGGAAAACATCTTCATATTGTTGTGCAAAATCCTGGTCATGTTGAGTCTGGCTGCAAATCTTTGAAAGTAAATGGTCAGGAGATGGAAGAAAATTATATTTCAGCAAATATTCTTAAAGAAGAAAATGAAATAGAGTTGTTCTTGTCATAAGAAAAATCGAGTAGGAAAGAGTTATCTTTTCCTACTCGCCGCGCGACCCGTGCGCCGCTTTAGCGGCATATTTCATCTGCACGGGTCTGCGGCATAAATAAAGGCGCTTGCTGCAACAAGCGCCCTGTGTGGAAAGTGGAAAAAAGAAGAGAAATGAACTACCATGTTTTGTGATAATGACGGTCACGATATTTCTTGGGAGTGAGACCAACATATTTTTCAAAAGTCTGGATAAAATGACTTTGTGAGGAGAACGCAAGGTAGTTGGCAATATCAATTAAACTATAGTCGGAGTATTTGAGAAGGTTTTCAGCCTTCTCAATTTTTTTCTCGCGGATATAATCGCTGATGGAAATACCAAGATTTTGTTTAAAGAGGCGTGAGAGATAGCTTGGTGATAGCGCCGTGTAGTCCGCGAGTTCATTGATAGTAATTCGTTCGTTAATATGGCTGTAGATATAATCTGTGCAGAGCATAATTGGCTTGGAAAGAATTGCATTTTTTTGTAGTACAAGCATTTTTCCTGTGAAGTCGAGCACCATATCCTGATGTAAATCTGCAATAGCTCTGATTGTAGTACAAGAGTCCATCTTTAAAATATAGAAGTCGCTAAGGCGATAGGCTTGTTCTAGCTCTAGTCCTCCTTCGACACAGTGGCGTGTGATGAGAGCGACTGTGACAATAAAATGATATTTTTGATTTGTCAGCGCATTTTTGGACAACACTCCCATTCCTTCGGGATTGGTGAAGTCGCCTTGGGTGAGATTTTTTCGGACAAATTCCATATCTCCGTTTTTAACAGCAGTGTAAAAAGAATATTCTTCCTCCATTGGACGATGATATGTTTCTGATTCACTATCATACAGCTCTCGTCGATACCATTCGCTTCTTAAACTGTTCATAGCTTTCCTCCTTCATAACCAAAAATTTAATTCTTTTTTCCACATTTTTTAACATAATTATAATTATGTCATGATTTTGATATTTTTACAACTGATTTTATATAAGAAATATACAATGTGCACTATAATCAGTCTTGTAAGTTGGATGTAACGATTTTGTTACATGAAAAAATAATAAGACGGGAGGAATTTAAAATGAAGAAAAAAATCATTAGTAGTTTATTGGCAGTTTCAGTGCTTATGACAGCGCTTACAGGGTGCGGGGGAGGTGATAAGCCATCTAATGATGCACAGGGAACAGCGGCATCAACCGGCAATGAAACAGCAGCGCCGTCATCATCAGGCAATGAGAATGCAGCAGAACAAGTACCAGCGGCAGATGAAGGAAAGGTCATCAATATTTACAGTTTTAATGATGAGCTTCGCACACGTATCACAGCAGTTTATCCTGAGATTGAGAGCACGTCAGAAGACGGAACATCCTCAACATTGAAGGACGGAACAGAGATTCACTGGATTATCAATCCGAATCAGGATGGTGTGTACCAAGATAAGCTTGATGAGGCGTTGGGCAATCAGATGTCCGCAGCAGATGATGACAAGGTTGACATTTTTGCAGCCGAGTTGGATTACATTGTTAAGTACACAGATGCAGATATTGACGCTGCAATGACACTGGAATCTTTGGGAATCAATCCTGATACCGATTTGGCAGACCAGTTTGAATTTACAAAGACTGTTGCAAGCGATCAGAATGGTGTGATGAGAGCTTCCACATGGCAGGCATGCCCGGGTGTTTTGGTATATCGTCGTGACATTGCAAAGGAAGTTTTTGGCACGGATGATCCAGTAGAAATTGGCAAGAAAACACAAGACTGGGATACGATGAAGGCAACTGCAGAGGAGCTTAAAGCAAAAGGATATTATGCATTTTCAAGCTATGCAGATACATTCCGTACATACAACAACAGCATGGAAGAAGCATGGGTAGCACCTGGCGAGACTGTTATTCGGGTTGACCAAAAGATTCTTGACTGGGTTGAAGATTCTAAAGAATGGAAGGAAGCAGGCTATTTTGACCCTACAGTAAAAGGTCAGTGGAATTCAGACTGGTTTACAGCAATGAGTTCTAGTGCTAAGGTATTTGCATTCTTGTTCCCAGCATGGGGAATTGACACACAGTTAAAACCAAACTGGGACGGCGAGGAAGGTGCATGGGCTGTCACGAATGCACCATTGTCTTACAACTGGGGCGGAACATTTGTTCTTGCAGCAGAAGGTACAGATAATCCACAACATGTAAAGGATATTCTTCTGGCATTGACAGCAAACAAGGATAATCTGACAAAGATTTCAAAAGATTACGCAGACTTTACAAATGCAAAATCTGTAATGCAGGCAGCAGCACAAGATGATGCTTTTGCATCAGATTTCCTTGGCGGTCAGAATCCGTACACTTACTTTACACCTGGCGCAGACGCAATCAAGATGGCTCCGCTTTCAGCATATGATCAGGGCTGCGTAGAATTGATTCAAAATACATTTGGTGATTATTTACAGGATCAGATTGATTATGACAAGGCAAAAGAGAACTTTGAAACAGCAATTAGAGAGCGTTATCCTGAAATCACAGAGATTCAGTGGCCACAATAGAACTATCAACTGCGGTGCATTTGTGCACCGCAGTATTTAAAAAGAAGGGAGAGATAGCTTATGAAACAAAAACGTAAAAAGATAGACTACTCGAAGTGGGGATACATTTTTATTCTTCCGTTTTTTGCATGTTTCTTTATTTTTTCACTCATCCCATTGATCGATACAATTCGATATAGTTTTTTTGAATATTATCGTTCTGGATTGAAGCAGATTGGTCCTAATTTTATCGGGATGGAGAATTATGCCAGCTTGCTCAAATCCGATATGTTAAAATATGCAGGAAATACTTTGATTTTGTGGCTCATTGGTTTTGTTCCACAAATTGTTATCGCACTTTTGCTCGCTTCTTGGTTTGTAGATGCGCGGCTTAAAATTCGCGGTCAGCAGTTCTTTAAAGTAGTGATTTATCTGCCCAATCTAATTATGGCTTCTGCGTTTGCAATGTTGTTTTTTACATTGTTTTCAAATAAAGGACCTATCAATTCCATTCTGTTATCTATGGGTCTGATAGAAAATCCAATTGATTTTATGGGAACTGTATTTGGCACAAGGTCATTGATTGGCGTGATGAACTTCTTAATGTGGTTTGGAAATACGACAATTATGTTGATGGCGGCAATTATGGGTATCAGTCCAGATATCTTTGAGGCATCAGAAATAGATGGATGTAATAGTATACAGAGATTTTTCTACATAACCCTCCCGATGATTCGCCCAATTCTTGCATACACATTGATTACTTCAATTATTGGTGGTCTACAAATGTTTGATGTGCCACAGATTTTGACCAATGGTCAAGGTAGCCCAGATAGAACATCTACAACATTGATTATGTTCCTCAACAATCATTTAAAGAGCAAGAACTATGGTATGGCGGGCGCATTGTCTGTTTACTTATTTATCGTGAGTGGCATCTTATGCTTTATCGTATATAAAATAACCAATGATGATGATCCAGATGGTTCTAAGGCTGCTGCAAAGAAAAGAAAAAAGGCGGAAAGGAGATAAGATAATGAAATCAAAAGGGTATAATGGTTTTCGTACTATTTTCGCACATGTACTACTTGTTATATTGTCATTTATGTGTCTGTTTTTCTTCTATATCCTGTTTGTCAATTCAACACGTTCCCATGCAGATTTGCAGAAAGGGTTTTCTGCATTGCCCGGAAGCTATTTTTTGACAAATTTAAAAAACGTGACAAATGACGGAACCTTTCCAATGGTGCGCGGTATTATAAACAGCTTGATTGTCTCTGGCTGTTCGGCGGCAATCTGTACTTATTTTTCCGCTTTGACCGCATATGGACTCTATGCGTATGATTTTAAGTTAAAGAAAATTGCATTTACATTTATTATGGCAATTCTCGTTATGCCAACACAAGTTACAGCAATGGGATTTCTGCGTTTGATTACAAAGATGGGTATGAATGATTCTCTGCTCCCTCTGATTATTCCTTCAATCGCATCGCCCTCTGTATTCTATTTTATGTACAGTTATTTACAGTCATCACTTCCGCTCTCATTGGTTGAGGCGGCAAGAATTGATGGTTCAAAGGAATTTCGTACCTATAACCAGATTGTTCTTCCGATTATGAAACCGGCGATAGCAGTACAGGCAATCTTTACTTTTGTGGGATCGTGGAATAACTACTTCGTTCCAGCACTGGTAATTCAGTCCAAGGACAAGATGACCGTGCCAATCCTTATCGCTCTCCTTCGAGGAGCTGATTATATGAATCGCGATATGGGAAAAATATACATGATGATTATGGTGGCAATTGTTCCAATCATTCTTGTATATCTGATTCTCTCAAAATATATTATTGCAGGTGTGACACTTGGCGGTGTCAAGGGATAAATTTGTATACTGAAAACAACGCCCCAACGGCCTTGGCTGTTGGGGTGTCTTAAAAATAAAAAGAATCAGGAGGTGTGTTATGGCGCAGAAAAGGCGAGGAGTGATTTTAGCGGCAGTCGTTCTTACCTTGTTTGGAAGTGGGTGTCAATCAAAGGATTCAAACGGCAGCACAAAAATCTATTACTCCGCAATTGAGGACGGGGATTATTATGAAGGATGGGCGAGCCAATTGCAGGAACAAGCTGTAGCACAAGGGGCATCTTTTGATGTGGGATATGCTCAAAATTCTATAGAGACACAGGATGCGCAGATAAAGAGCGCTGCTGCAAACGGATGTGATGTATTCTTGTGTGGACCTGTCTCACCGGACACAGTGACGGAGATCAAAGCAGCGGCAGGGAACACACCGATTGTCTTTATTAATAATGCACCAAAAGACAAGGAATTGGAGAAGGATCGCTATGTCTATGTGGCGTCAGATGAGTATATGGCTGGGCAGTATCAGGCAGAATATATTCTGGAAAAGTTTGGCCAGAAACAAGAAATTAACATTGTAGTGCTGAAAGGGCCAAAAGACGCATCGGGTGCAATTGGCAGAACAAAAGGGCTGAAACAAACCCTAAAAGCCAGTGGAAAAAAGATTAATTATGTCTTTGAGGACTATGCAGATTGGAATAATGAGAAGGCACAAGAGTTGATAAAGCTATTTCTCAGGACAGGGCAGCCTGTCGATTGCGTGGCGGCAAACAATGATGATATGGCGCTTGGTGGTTTGGCTGCGTTTGAGCAGGCAGGACATGATACAAACGAAATATTGTTTTTGGGGGTGGATGCTTCCGTGGGTGGCTGTCAGGCAATCGCGGAGGGGAGAATGGATTTTACGGTCTACCAGCCCACCACAGCGCAGATTATTTGTGCGGTTGAGGCGGCGAATCGGTTAGCTTCGGGCAAATCAATTGCGGATATGGAGGGCGCATCGGCGGATGGAAAATATATTTTGATACCTTTCGAGAAAGTAGATAGCCAGAGTGTGGCACAGTATCGATAGATTGATCTGGGAAAGTGTGAGGAATAATTTATGACAGAGAAGACAAAATTTATTTCCATAAAAGTGAAGCTTCTGGGTATTATCCTGCCTGTAATTATCATTATTATGACAGTTCTCACAGGGTTATTCTACTATGTATCGAAAAATGTAATTCAGTCAAATGCGCATGATTTACTACAGACATCAGTGGAAAGCCAAGCTTCTGAGATAGAGGCATGGCTAGAGAGAAACCTTGTGTCTGTCAGTATTGCAAAGCAGGCTGTCGAGGAAATGGGATTTGATGATGCACAGCTTCAAGATTTTTTGGATTCTTATTACAATTATGATAATAATTATTCTGAGGGATTTTATATTGCAGATGCAGACGGAACACTTCTTCAAGCAAAACCTGTCAAAAGCGTTGCGCTGAGGGCGTCAGACGCAGAGGGAAATTACTTAAATAATGGAGACTTTGCAGTTCAGGAGAGCCTGACAGATAATATGGACTGGATGTTTTTTACAGTGTTAGAAGGTGTGGCACAAGCGCAGATTCAGGATGGAGAAGTTTCTATTGATATCACTAATGAGGGAACAGTGGATTACAGTGTACAGTTTGTACAGCCAAATGTTCCTGTGAAAAAAGGCGCAGAGTATACCGTTCGTTTTGATGCTTATGCGGACGAGGATCGGACAATGAAAGTTAGTGTCACAGCGCCAGACAGAGAATACAAGCGTTATCTTGAGGACACGGTTGTATCTCTGACGACAGAAAAGCAGACGTATTCCTATAAGTTTACCATGACAGATTATGATGATGCAAATGCGCGTATGGAATTTAATCTTGGCGCGGCAGATTCGACAGCGGGTGTAAAAATTAGTAATGTGTCAGTTGTTATGAGCAAACAGCCTCTTTCCACAGGAGATGCCGAGAATGCAGCAAAGACAGATGTAACGCAGACAGATTGGTTTCGTGACGGACTGACTCGTGTGAATGTAGGATTTACCAACGCTTACACAAACGAGAATGGAATGCCAGTTATCAGCGCATGTGGTATGTTGCGCACACCTTCTGATTCTGTGCGCGTTATTTCAATGGATTTGTCGCTAGACAAGGTGAGTGTCTATGTCAATAGTTTTGTAAAAATGGAGAACGCCGAGGCGTTTTTGGTAAATTCCAGTGATAATACAATTCTTGCATCGCGCGATAAAACAATGATTTCCAAGAAAATGGACGAGTTAGACAATATATTTATGAAAGATATCGCAAGTAAGATTTCGCGAGAAGAGATGAACCTGGCAGAAATTGATGGAAATATTACTGTTTTTCAGGAGATTTCTGGCACAGATTGGGTGCTGGTGTCCTATGTTCCGGCAGCTACAGTATATCGTGACCTAAATGGTATTAGAAATATTATGATACTCTTTGGTGTTGTTTCTGTGTTGGCATTGACTGTATTGATTGAGCGGATTGTCCATGTAGTGATTCATCCAGTACGTGGATTGACAGAAGTAATCAGAAATATGACAGGGGGCAATTTTACTCTTTACAAGGCTGTGAAAAGCAGTGATGAAATTGGGATTATGAGTCGGTGTGTCGAGCAGTTTATTGTTACAATGCGCGGGATGTTAGCTTCCATAGATGATGTGTCCCACACTTTGCACGATCAGGCAGATAACAGCAAGAAAGTGTCTGGACAAATGTTTGATGCATCCAAGAAGCAAAATCAATCGATGAAGGACTTGAATATAACGGTTGAACAGCTTTCTGTCTCTGTCAATGAAATTGCGCAGAGTGCGACAACGTTGGCTTCTCTTGTGGCAGAGACCAAGGAGGACGGCGATGGTATGAATGACAGAATGAAAGAGACCGTCAGCATTTCTCAGAAGGGAAAAGAGGTTATGCAAGACGTCGATACTGCAATGCAAAGCATTGATAATTCTGTGCGTCAATTACAACATGCAATTGATGAGGTGGGAAATGTTTCCGGTGAGATTACCAATATTACAAGAGTGATTGGTGATATCGCAGACGAGACCAATCTGTTGTCGCTCAACGCTTCCATCGAGGCGGCGCGTGCTGGTGTGGCGGGAAAGGGGTTCACTGTGGTGGCGTCGGAAATTGGCAAATTGGCGCAGACAAGTATGGAGTCGGTGAAGCATATTGACACACTTGTTTTGGAGATACAGACACTGATTGGCGATGTTATTGAGCAGGCAAACAGTAGTGTGGAAAATATTAATAATAGCAGCGCACTAATTGAAAATGCAGTGACAACATATGACACAATTTTTGGAAATATTGTTGTGGTTGGAGAATTGGCGCAGCAGATGATACAGAAGGTGGACCAGGTGGAGGATGTCGCGCGCAATGTCGCGGCAATTTCGGAGGAGCAGGCGGCAAGCTCACAGGAGATACTTGGTTCGTCGGATATTTTGGTAGAGCAGGCAGATGGATTGATGGCAAACAGTGAGATTGTTGCGAAGGAGTCCAAAGAGTTGACAACATCAGCAGAAGCGTTGGAGACACAGATTCGGAGGTTCCAAGTGTAAAGAGTCTATTTTTAGAAAAAGGAGGTGAAATGAGAATAAATGTTTGAGTTTGGGCGCAAGGAGCTTTTAAAGATTAATTCTTTAACAGTTTCGAAACGGACTGTCGATATACAGACAGTTAGCAATTGTAAGAAAGGAAGATGCAGATGAAAAAGAAAATACATAGGTCAATAAAGACATTGATTCTGACAATGATATTAATAGTTATAGCGGGGGGGGGTATATCTGCCTTAGCGGAAAGTAGTACCTCTATTAATGAATCCAGCTATACAGTAAACATTGGTGATGATGAAAACCAGTTAGTACTCTGGATTAATAATCTGCCAGAAGGTAAAAAGACCAGATGGGTCTCTTGGAATGAGAACGTTGCGACAGTCGAACAAGAGGGAGAAAAAGGCGTAGTGACAGCGCTCAGAAAAGGAAAAGCCATTATTTCATCAGGGATTGGCTTTCCACGTGAGACGTGTGTTGTCACAGTAGTAGAGCCAAGTATTAAATTAAATAAAACATCGGCAGTTATTTATTCTGATCCAACGAAAGAAAATAAAAAAGCTGCTTCCAGTGGTGATACGATACAATTAAAGGCGACGGTGAAAGGCGCAGATAAGAATGTAGTTTGGAGCAGCAGCGACCAGAAAGTTGCCACTGTGGACAAAGAGGGAAAAGTAACTTCCGTTTCTGCAGGAGCAGCAAATATTACCGCCACAGCAAATGGAAAATCAACTGTTTGCAAAGTGACTGTAAAGGACAATGCGCTTTCGCTTAACCTTAATGAGATGCAGTTGAGCACAAAAGGAACAGGAAGTTCCATAAAGCTTGTGCCTACGATAGTTGGTGCGAATAAGAAGGTGACATGGGAAACTTCTGACAAAACTACCGCGACAGTAAAAGGAGGCAAAGTTACAGGAAAGAAAACGGGAGATGTAGATATAACTGCTAGAGCAAATGGTGTCTCAGCAAAATGTCATGTCAAAGTAGAGGAAGGCTTGATTTCCATCAATGAGGAACATGTAAAACTTTATGTGACAGAAAATGATGGTGAGACAAAGAAACTGAAAACAAATGCTTCAAGAAATGATACTATTTCTTGGAGTAGCAGCAATGATAAGATTGCAGAAGTGGACAATAGTGGAGTTGTGACAGCAAAAAGTGCAGGAACAGCTAATATCACTGTTACATGTGGCGAAAAAACAGATACTTGTATGGTTGAAGTGGCAAACACAACAACATCAATTACAGAAAGAATCGTTCATTTAAAGACAAAAGGCGCAGCGAAAAGCTATACATTAGATTGTCGTGTGACTGGACAGAAAAGTGCTGTAAAATGGAAAAGTGCTGACACCAAAATAGCTTCCGTAAACAAGGGGAAGATTACAGCAAAGAAAGTAGGAACCACAACAATTACAGCGGAGGCAAACGGTGTCACAGACAAAGTAATTGTGACAGTACAGGAATTTGCCCCGACAATCACGTTAAATCAGCAGGAATATACGCTTTACACAAAGGGAAAAGGAAACGCAGTTACGCTAAAAGCAGTTGTGGATGGACTCAGTAAAAAGGTAGAATGGAAGAGCAGTGAAACGGATATTGCAGAAGTAAATACAAAAGGCAAAGTGACAGCCAAGGCGCCTGGCAGGACGTTGATCACAGCGGAGGCAAACGGCGTGACTGCTAAGTGCTGGGTTCGCGTGAAAAAATCCAAAGTGACACTTGAGAAGAAGTATTATCTGTTAAATGTTGGTGATAAAGAGCCATTGGCAGTAGATATTGTCGGTGCAAGTCAATCTGTAAAGTATAAGTCTTCGGATACAAAGACAGTTGCAATTGCAAAAGGTGTTATCACAGCGAAAAAGGTTGGCAGCGCTAAGATTACTGTGACAGCGAATGGCGTTTCTTCTGAGTGCTATGTCACAGTGACAGACTGCGACAAACATGAGTGGAAATTGGCAGAAGGTGCAGACAAAAAACAGGATGATATTGATGCAACTTGTGAGGAAAGAGGACTTATCACCTATATCTGCACAAAATGTAATGGAAAAAAACAGGAGATTGTCGAACCATTAGGACATCAGCTTGGGAGGTGGACAGTGATAGTTAAGGCGACAGAAGATGCGGCAGGTTTGGAAAAACAGATATGTAGTCGCGAAAGCTGTAAACTAGAGAATACTAGAAGTATACCAGCAAAGGGAAAAAGCGACATTGCAGAGGCATACAAACTTGTCTGGGAAGATGAATTTGACGGGGATAAACTCAATCTCAATGACTGGAATTTTGAGTACCATGAACCTGGTTGGGTAAATGCAGAATTGCAGGAGTATGTAGATTCTGAGAAAAATACATATGTTAAAGATGGGAACCTCTATATTCAAGCGCTTAAAGAAATAAAAGATGGAAAAGTATATTATACATCAGGAAGAATTAACACAAAGGGAAAGAAAAATTATCAGTATGGAAGATTTGAAGTAAGGGCAAAGGTTCCAAGCGGAAAAGGATTTTTACCTGCTTTTTGGATGATGCCCGAAGATGAGAGCTATTATGGACAGTGGCCAAAATGCGGCGAGATTGATGTGATGGAGGTTCATGGAAGTGCACTTTCTACAACCTATGGAACCCTTCATTTTGGGGAACCGCATACACAGAAGCAAGGTAGTCATACGCTTCCAGAAGGACAGACAAATTTTGGGGAAGATTTCCATGTATTTGCATGTGAGTGGGACCCAGATGAATTTCGGTTTTATGTAGATGACGTGCTATTCTATACCGTCAATGACTGGTTTACACAAAAACCTGGATTTGGAAAAGTTGCTTATCCTGCGCCCTATGATCAGCCATTTTATATGATATTAAATCTGGCTGTTGGCGGTAGCTGGGTAGGATATCCAGACGAAAATGACAAATTCGAAGAAAATGCACAGTTTGTGATTGACTATGTTCGGGTATATCAAAAAGATAATTATGATACAAATGTTGATAAGCCAGAAAATGAAGTGAAGCTTAGAGATCCTGACAAGACAGGTAATTATATTATCAATGGTGACTTTGCAAAAGTAGAAGATTTGATCCAAGAAGATTCAAACTGGCAGATACTTTTTGCCAATGGCGGTGCTGCAACAGCAGAGATATCTGACAATGCATTGCACATTACATCAACAAGTGCTGGCACAGTAAATTATGGCGTGCAGGTAGTACAGGCAAATCTGCCAATGGAAAATGGTGCAAAGTATAAGTTGACATATGATGCTTATGCAGAGGAAGCGCGCACTATGATTACAGGAATATCAGCGCCTGACAGAGGATATATCCGTTATTTGGAGGATAAGACTGTCAATTTAACGACAGAAAAACAGACATACGAACATATTTTTGATATGACTGCGGACAGTGATGCAAATGGCAGGGTAGAATTTAATCTTGGAAATCAAGGATCGATTGCGAAAGTTCATATTAGCAATGTAAGATTAACAAAAGAAGGCGACGCCGAAAAAGAAGAAAAAGGCGTTTTACCTGATGGCAATTATGTTTATAATGGACAATTTAATGAAGGCAATGAGCCAGGCAGATTGCGTCTTGCGTATTGGGATTGGAATATCAGACAGTGCAAAGGGGCAAAAGTATCTGTCACAAATGATGGTATACGCGAATTGAAAGTGGTTGTGCCAGATTCTGTAAATGGTCTTGATCAGGTAACAGTATTTCAAGAGGACATTGCGATTTCTGGCGGAAAGAAATATATTCTTAGTTTTGATGCTTATGCAGATGAAAATAAGACCATACAGACTACTGTAGCCGGAAAGACTTTTGACAGTGCATTGACAACAGCTAAAACGAGCTACAAATACGAGTTTGAGACACCCACAGATTTGAGTGCAAGTGAGATTTGTTTCCTACTTGGAAATGCAGGTACGACATATATTGACAATGTGTGTATTCGGGAAGATTGCATGATTGTAAATGGAGATTTTTCTAACGGATTACTGGGTTATGAAGTATATGTGAATGATGCAGCAAAAGTTTCTGATTATATTGTGGATTCATTAAATGAAAAAGATGCATTTTCTATGGATATCACAAACACTGGAGATCAGGATTGGTATATTCAGTTAAAACAGAGTGGTATTAAACTTGAAAAAGACAAATGGTATAAACTTTCGTTCGATGCCAAGTCAACAGTTGACAGAGAGATTATGTATGCGCTGCAAAGAGATGGCACAAGTGATGATAACTGGACACCTTACTCTGGACAGCCAAAAGCGGCATTGACAGCAAGCTTCCAGACTTTTGAAAAAGTATTTCAAATGAAATCAGATACGGATGCAAATACAATCCTTAGTGTCTCTATGGGGGCTGTCGGCGGAAAACAAATTGCGCAAAAACATACAATTAAAATTGATAATATTAATCTGGAAGAGACAGAACCTCAGGAGGAGCCAGTAGAACCACCTGTCAATCCAGGAGCGAATATGATTCAGAATGGCGATTTTGCGGAGGGGGATGCGCATTGGACAAATGCAGTGACAGCACCTGGCGAAGCGGATGTAAGCTTTGCAGATGGAAAAGCAGTTTATCAGATTCACAATGTTGGAGAAGAAGACTGGAATGTACAGTTAAAACATGCTGAACTTCTAACGCTGGAGCAAGGAGCATCTTATCAGGTTACAATGAAAATAAAGTCCTCAGAATCTAGGACAGTAAAATATGCATTCCTAAATCCGGCATATGACTGGTACGGTGGAGAAGACCTTATACTAACTGCAAATGAAGAAAAGGCAGTAGATTTTAAATTAAATGTTGAAAAGCCTACAGAAAGAGAAATTACATTTGTTTTTTCAATGGGGCAGATTAAAAATAACGAAACAAGTGAATTGATTTCTACACCGGCATCAACGATTGAAATTGATGATATTTGCGTTGTGAAAATTGACGGAGGCGGAGATACACCAGACAAACCAGTAGAAGTCGGAACAGAGTTGATACAGAATGGTGACTTTGCAAGTGGCAAGGAAAAATGGTCCGATTATGTGGATAACGCGGCGATTGCAACAACTGATTTTACGCAGAATAAAGCACGATATGAAATTACCAAAGCTGGAACAGCAGACTGGAATGTGCAGTTGAAACAGGAAGGCCTGACAATGGAAGCAGGCGCATCATATAAGCTAGAAATGAAGATTGGTGCTTCCATTGACAGAGACCTCAAAGTGGCATTTATGGGAGAAGGTGACACATGGCATGGTGGAACTGATATCAGTCTGACAAAAGATAAACTAAAATCTGTAAGCCGTATTATTAAGTTAGAGGATAAGGAGATAATAGGAACACTTGCATTTCAGATTTCTCTAGGCCAGTTAGGTGAAAACGAGCTTGCAGCACATGCAGTAGAAATTTCAGATATTAGCCTCACAAAGGTAGAGAGTGACACAACAGCAGGTGAGGAAACAGAGACAGACCAAATGATTACTCCGCCAGAAACTGAAGAAGAATCCAATTTAGAAGAAACCGATATTCAAGACAAACAGCCAGCTTTAGAAGAGGATTCTAATTTAGAAACTGATATAACAAGTGATGTGGAAGAATCAGAGTCTACAACAGAGGAAGAATCTCCAGAGACAGAAACAGAAAGCGAGACAGAGGAAGAATCCCCAGAGACAGAAACAGAAAGCGAGACAGAGGAAGAATCCCCAGAGATAGAAACAGAAAGCGAGACAGAATCCTCCTCAGAAACAAAGAGTGAAACAGAAGAAGAATCTTTTGAAACAGAGACAGAAAGCGAGACAGAAGAAGAATCTTTTGAAACAGAGACAGAAAGCGAAACAGAATCCTCCTCAGAAACAAAGAGTGAAACAGAAAAAGAACTTTCTGATACAGAATCATAAATTATTTTCACATCATTTTTTGAAAAAATAATAACGTACAAGGCACTTTCTAGCGTATAAGTTTATAAAAAACGATATGAAAGAGAGTGACCTTGTACGTTAAATTTTTATGTGCCAATAATAGTTACTTTTCACACCCGCATCATGCACTTGCTGCATGGTGTCGGAGCCAGCGCCAAAATGCCTGTTTTGTGGCATTTTGTGTGCATCAATTGTTGCAATTCACACCAAATCATCATAAATCAATACGAAATCTGGCGTGGGTGTGAATTGTAACCACATAAAAACCAGTTAATACTTTTTTAAGAAGCATCAACTGGTTTATAATTTAATTCAAGTCTAATTCTTTAATAACTGATGCAAGTGTGTCCGCAGACTGTTTCAACTTTTTCTGCTCATCCTCATTCAACGCAATCGACACCCTTGTTTGCACGCCTTCCTCACCCAATACTGCAGGCATACTGAGCACCATTCCCTCAATGCCATACTCGCCATGTATCATACGTGATATTGGCAGAATAGAACGCTCGTTGCGCACAATTGCTTCGCAAATTCTTCTCACCGACATTGCAATTCCATAATAAGTCGCTCTCTTCTTGGCAATAATCTCATAGGCACAGTTTTTAACCTCTTCTGCTATGCGCTCCATAGACTCCTCATGCTGGAAATGTCCTCTCAGCTCACAGAAATCATTCAATGGCACACCTGATACATTTGCACTGCTCCATGCGGCAATCTCACTGTCCCCATGCTCTCCGATAATAAAAGCATGAACACTTTTGCTGTCCACATCCAAATGTTCTCCCAGCTTATATTTCAGTCTAGCTGTGTCAAGCACTGTACCAGAACCAATTACCCTGTCCTCCGGCATATTACTGAGCTTGCATGTCACATAGGTAAGAATATCGACTGGATTAGATACTACCAATACAATTCCCTGATAATTTCTGTTCGCAATCTCTGGTATAATGCTTTTAAAGATACCTACATTCTTGTGTACTAGATCAAGCCTTGTCTCATCTGGCTTCTGGTTTGCACCTGCAGTAATAATTACAATCGCTGCATCCACAATATCGTCATAAGTACCAGCATAGATATCTACATGACCAATAAATGGAATGCCGTGTGCGATATCAAGTGCTTCGCCCTCAGCCTTGTCATGGTCTGCATCAATTAGCACCATCTCAGAAAACAACCCACTTTGCATCAGGCAGAATGCTGTTGCTGAACCAACAAAACCACAGCCCACAATCGCTACTTTTCTATTGTCAATCGTTACCTCTTTCATTCAAAATCCTCCTTGTTCTTAACATTCTAAAAAACTTTTACAAATTCATTTTTACCAATTTATATATTCTAATTCATCTTAAACTTAAGTTTATTACTCTAAGCTTCTACTGCAAAACCATTGGAAGTCATATGCGCCACCTGATTCCCTAACTCGTCAGTAACCGCAATTTCATAATAACAAGTTTTTCTGCCTTCTCTTATTTTAGAAGCCTCCGCAATCAGTTTATTCCCCTTTGCCCTTCTAAGAAAGCTAATGGAAGCCGTAAGAGATACTCTAGGATCCTTATTCCAGTTTGAAGCAACTGCAAAGGCAAAATCTGCCAACGTAAAAATTGCGCCCCCCATCACTGCTCCGAGCGCATTGCGATGTGTGTCGTTTAATTCCATAGAACATCTGGCAAATCCCTCCTCCACCACCTCAATCACCGCGCCATTCACTGTCGCAAAGCGGTCTTTTGAAAACCGCTCTCGCACTTCATCTAGTGTTTCCTGCATCCCCTTTTTCCTCCTAAATTTTCCTGCTTCACCACTCTACCTAATATCCTAGTACTCCAGCGGCTGCCTAATCTCCATTAATTCTTTCAATTTTAATAAAAGTGCAAGGTAGACTCCATTCTTTACGCCTTCTGCCCAGACTGCTCCTTTTACATCGCCGCGCAGAACATACTTTGATAAAATATCTCCCAAAACTGTAATCTCCTGCAAAGAGCAGGCACTAATAATCCGCAATTCGTCCGCCGCGGTCTTAATCCGATATCTTGAGTACGTGTATACATAATTTCTATTAATAAAATCTGTCTGTTTTACTTCCTTGACAAAACGAAGCAGTGTCGCATCATAAACAGGAACCGCCATCGAACTTTTGTCAATTCCCTGTCCATTGTAAATATCGGTTGCAACTGTCCCGCTTTTTTCCTGCAGCCATGACAAATAACGCATCAGTCGTGCCACATCATCCTTGTAGCATATTATAATCTCATCTCTCGAAAGTCTAAGATTGTCCTGCATAAAAATTTCTCCCTTCTCGTATATCAATAATATTCTAACATAAAACAAAAAAAAGTACAGTCATTCTTATCAAATTATTGTGATACAAAAATTTTATGAAAAATTTCTTGCTTGTTTTAATGCTTTCTGGTTAATATAAGGATATCTTTTTTATCAGAATGTTATGAAATGTTTACTAGGAGATTTATCATGAAATTCTTACTGCGTTTACTATTAAAACCCTTGTCCTTTCTCCCTGCGCTGCTAATGATGTACTTAATATACTCGTTCTCAGCGCAAGATGGCGCCACCAGCTCCAATCTGAGCTACAATGTATCCCACGCTGCTGTATCCTTTGTAGATAAGGCACTTGATCTGGAGCTGACGGACAGACAGATTGCGCGCAGTATTCGGAAAATACACTACTATGTGCGAAAACTTGCACACTTTACAGAATATTTTCTTCTTGCAGTGTCTGTATCATTTCCGTTGTATGTATATGGCATACGGGGAATCTGGCTGATTATCACCAGTGGAATCTTGTGTGTAGGGTTTGCCTCGCTCGACGAAATCCATCAATATTTTGTCCGCGGGCGCAGTTGTTCCATACGTGATGTAATAATAGACAGTTGTGGCTCTTTCCTTGGAATCCTTTTTGTAAGAATATCTGGATATATTGGTAGAAGGACAACTTTTGAACCATTATGTAGGCATTCAAACACATAAAAAATCAAATGTTTACCATTTATTGGCTAATATATTGCTATATTTTTGCAATATAGTTATAGATTATAAGCTTGTTTCATTGTATTATATTAATATGTTTAGCAGCGATGTTAGACTTGCTAATTAGCAATTCCGGAAGAATTCCCCTTTTACACAACAGGAAGCCTGAGTGATCAGGCTTCTTTGTTTTTATGCACACATTAAAATTATATTTCTTTAATTTTTATCAACAATTGCAATCACAACGGAACGAGGATACATAATCAGTGCATCTCTTGTCACCCAATTTGTCAGTTTATGATAGTCGGTGTCTGCGGTATGCTCAAATTCTGTATTCATAATGATGCGCCACTTTCTTCCGAGAGGCAATTTCGGAAGCTGCACTTCCTCCTTTTCCCAGAATGCATTCACCCCAATGTAGATAATATCGTCCTCCCGATTTCCCGCTGTTCGTCCAGCAAACATTATACCAATCGTGCGCGTATCCGGTCCGCAACTACTATTCCACGCCGTTTTATTGTGAATGGAAACCTCTGGGAATCCACAGCCACTCGGTCCAGAACGCCCTCTCAAAATCGGATGATTTTTGCGCAGATTAATCATAAATTTGCAAAACTCAAACATTTCGCTATACTCTTCTTTTCGCGTCCAGTCAAGCCATGACACAATATTATCTTGACAGTAAGCATTATTGTTGCCAAACTGTGTGTTGCAGAATTCATCTCCTGCAAGAAACATTGCAGCGCCTCTGCTACACATTAAAATTGCAAATGCATTTTTTCTGAGACGATTTCTCAGTGTCAGAACTTCAGGGTCATCTGTGTCCCCCTCCACGCCACAGTTCCAACTATTGTTATCGTTTGCTCCATCTGTGTTATTCCATCCGTTTTTCTCATTGTGTTTTTGATTGTAGGCATACATATCATACAGGGTAAAACCGTCATGGCAGTTTAAGAAATTGACCGTTGCATTCTCCCCGCGATTTTCCTTTCCATACAAGTCAAAAGAGCCTGTAATGCGGTTAATTGCCGCTTGTGCCATGCCATAATCGCCTTTTAAGAAACAGCGCATATCATCGCGATATCTTCCATTCCACTCTGCCCAGCGATTCCACGACGGAAAACTTCCCACCTGGTAAAGTCCACCTGCATCCCATGCTTCGGCAATTAGTTTTACATTGCCAAGCACAGGGTCAAACGCAAGACTCTGCAGTAATGGCGGCTTACTCATTGGCGAACCGTCCTCGTTGCGTCCCATAATCGAAGCGAGATCAAAACGGAATCCATCAACGCGATAAGAAACTACCCAGTAGCGCAGACATTCCAAAATAAACTGCTGTACAATGGGATGATTACAGTTCATTACATTGCCGCACCCACTAAAATTGTAATACTTTCCATCTGGAGTCAGCATATAATAAATGTTGTTGTCAATGCCCTTAAATGAGAAACATGGCCCCATTTCATTTCCCTCTGCGGTATGGTTAAATACAACATCGAGAATAACCTCTATCCCATTTGCATTTAGCTCATGAATCAGACTTCTAAACTCATTTCCCGCTTTTCCAGCACGTGTATCCGACGCGTAGGCAACATTGGGTGCAAAAAAACATACCGGACTGTATCCCCAATAATTAATCAACTTCTCACCATCAACAATCCGCACATCCTCTGTCTCATCAAACTCAAAAACTGGCATAAGCTCCACCGCATTAATGCCAAGTTCCAACAAATAAGGAATCTTTTCCCGAATACCCTCGTAGGTTCCCCTATGTTCAACTCCTGAGGATTGATCCTGTGTAAACCCTCTCACGTGCATCTCATAGATAATCAAATCTTTTGGCTCCATACTGGTATTTTTAAAATTTCCCCAGTCATACCCGCCATCCACAACCCGCGCCTTGTAGATTCGTTCTGAAACAGGCTTCTCTTTGCCCCATACTTCTTGACCTGCAACCGATCTGGCATAAGGATCAAGAATGTATTTTGTCTTGTCAAACAACAATCCTTTGCTGACATTGTACTCCCCATCAAACTGGTATGCATACTCAAACTCTCTGGGTTTCAATCCATAAACTACCATAGAATACGTATCACCCATGCGGCAAGAATCTGGAAACGGTATCACCGCATAAGGTTCATGCTCCCCTACATGAAACAGGCAGAGACTACAGGATTTGGCCCCGTTAGAATGAATGGTAAAATTTACTCCCTCGTCAACCCTAATCGCCCCGTTCTCCAAAAACTTTCCAGGTCGAACTGAAAATCCAGCAACTTCATCTGTAGGCGGATAATATTTTCTTTCTAGTCCCGAACCGATATACCTCATACTCAATAATCCTCCATATTAAAGTTTTAACCATTTGATTAGAAAACAACTGTTTCCAAATGATCCGACATCTGCCAATATAAGGACCTTCTGGAAAAGGTGTATATATTTTTAATTCTACATGATTTTCTACATTGGCGCAACGCCCCAAAAAAATTTATCCTTTTCTGTAGAAAAATATCATATAAAGTCGTCCTTTTTGTGAATTATTATCATATTTATCTTTATTCTGTCATTATTATCGTTGCTTATCTATACATTTTTAATGAATTATAATATGATAATCGTGCAATATATACAATCCTACTTCTCAATTTTAGTCAAAAAATATGTAATTATTCAGTATTTACTTACAATTCACATTCACGCCAGATTAATTTAATCCATCTTATTCGCAAACATTCGTAAAAATTTTCGGATTTCCTCATAAAATGGTGGGAAAATTGCAAGCGCCTGCCGTAATAACACAATACTCTCATTGCCTGCAACTCCATTAAGCAACACAACAGCCATGCGATATGCAGCGCGGATATCCGGTGCAATCGCACAATTGTTTGTATCTATCAGCAGCTCCTCACCGTAATAACGCACCGCAAAAGCGCCTGTTGTAAGTATGTACTGCCGAAAGATACTATCTCCCTGCGCACTCCCTCGCTTATTGACATATTCTTCCTTGAGCATCCAAGATGCCATACAAAGCTCTTGGGTAGATGCACTTTCAATATCCAATGCAAGCGCATACGCTATCAGTTGCACACCTGACTCACCCTTATACTTTCCCTCATGGCTCTCCGCCCATGTGATAACTGCATCGACACTGATATGCTCTAAAATACTATGGAGACGGCGTTTTTGCCGCGCACAGAGCGCCTCCTGCCGCAAAGTCAACGCAAAGAGATTGAGAATATCACTGCTCCACTCCTCCCACTGCATGTCTGTTATCTGTGCACAGAGCGCATCAAACAGTTTATCTCCTCCAATAAACCCTCTTTCTAACAAAAATGTGCGCTTTTTCCCAATACTTTCCAATGAAATCTGACGCAATACTTTTACTGCTTTGTCCTCCTCCCCAAGAGCAATATATTTTTCACAAGCAATTGCCCTCGCATCCATAATTAAAGATTCCCTGTCCACAAATGCCAGCCCATGCATGGTCTCCATACGGCTCTTTGTTGGATCTTTGCAATACTGCGCTAACATTTCCTCATAAATTTGATAATATTGTACCACTTTGCAGGCGGGTTTTTTTAGATATCCACTGAGCACTTCCTGATACCATGCAATTGCTGCCTGTTCCGCCCATGTGAAAGAAAATAATTTTTGAAGTGTCTCTGTCCACCAGAGCAATCGCTCATTTGCTTTGGTGTATAATTCATAAAAGATTATCATTGCACTATTTTTTCCATATTGATTGTTTTCATACAGTATTGAGAGCGCAATCGTCTGTACTAGAAGTTTAATAGCGGTATCCTTTCCCATCAATATTCCGCATTCTTTGCCAAGCTGAAACAGATAACGAACATCCTCTGGATACTCATAGATATCATAGGGCAAAATCGCCATATTTCTCTTAGCCTTTGCGCGTTCCTTCTCAATATTGCCGCGCGCAAAACCATAGTGATGTGTATAGGCGTCTAATATAATGCCCTTCTTGTGCCCTTCCATCACCATAGCATCATGAATACGCCCCTCAAAATGCAAATCTTCCGTGATTTCGGCAAGGCGTAATGACGCAAGGTCATCATAGGTCTCTCCTGACCAATTCACATAGTTGCGCTGTGTATACATTGCCACATTACACTTTTTGTATGTTTCATTTTGAAAAAACTCAAGAATCGCATCCACATTTTCAAACCACTCATCATCATCTATGGACAGGTACCATTGTCCTTTCGCGTTATAGACTCCTTCATTTCTGACAGCAGACATATTATCATGCCAAGGGTGGGAGACAATGCGTGCACCATACTGCCTACACACATCAAGCGTTCCATCGGTACTCCCTGTATCAATCACCAAAAGTTCAGAATCCAACTCCTCTAACAGTGGTTTTATATGGGACAGACATCTCTCAATCGTGTCAATCTGATTGCTGACTGGCACACCGATTGTCAAAAGCAACGGTCTGCCATTATATTTTCCATCATAATAAACAGGATTTTTCCGGTAGAGATATTTTCCGTTCTCATCTGATGTTGGCTCAAATTTATCAAAGTCAAGATGAACACCTGGCAATTCTTCCAGAGCAGGTACTGTGACAAGATTCTCCCACAAATGTCCGTCCCAGAGTGATCCCATTTGAATCTGATTTGGCATTAACTCCCATCGTGTATTGTACTTTTTTAGAAACGGTTCCAAATCGGCTGTCATAATATTTTCAACCTGCTGTATCTGCCACGCCGTTGATGTAAGTGTACTGTCGTCAGTAAAACAAAGATAATCTGTATTTTCATCTTGATATACTGGTGGATACAGAAAATCACGCTGCCCTCGTTCTTTGGAAAGACGCAAATAAATAACTTTCTTGCCTTCCTTGATAAAAACTGGGTTTTTCTTCCATAAAACACGCATATGATCGCCGTACTCTCGCTCATTGGCAGCGACAGATGCTCGATCCATCTCTTCTATTTCCTGCGCACTAAAATATTCATGAATCAATTTTCTTTGTTCCCAGAACAAAATTCCATACTCATAAAAATAAGAGCGAATAAATTGGCTGTTATTTGAGTCATAGCAAGTATTCTGTATCATCAGACTGCTTTTTTCTGCCAAGTACGCAAGACTCTCTTTAGAGTGCAGAAAAATATGACGCGGCGCATCAATCTGATACCAATATGGACCAAACTGTTCAAAAGCAATATTGGGATATGTCGGTATTGTCATATCTAACACCCCATCTTCTTTTAACAAACGCCGAGCACTCTTTAACACCTCCAGCGGATCTGTCATATGTTCAAAAGAATCACTCATGCGTATCAAATCAAAGGTTCCCTCACCTTCCATTTCATGAATAGAACAACTCTGAATAGTCACTCTATCTCCATAGCTGCGATCTTTGTCAAGAAATGGATCGCACCCATACAGATTGCCATATCCTTGCTCAGCTTTACCCAAAAGCCATGCTCCTGCGCCGCATCCAACATCAAGAATCTTTGTCATATTGGTCACTGGCGCCTCAAATACTTTGTCTGGATTCTCATCCACTTGATAAGAATAATAATCATTACCATAATAGTCACCGAGATTGTCTGGCACCGATACAATCTGTAAACACTGACAACGGTCACATGCAAAATAAGAAAACTGGTGTCCTGTTCCCTGCATCATTTCTTTCACAAGCCATGTCTTAAATTTTCCGCGCGCACCACATATTTTGCAAGTCTGCACTTTCCAGCCAAGCGCTCTTTTTGTATTGTCTCTCTTTAATTTCACTTTTTCTGCTGCTCCCCTCTATGAATGTAACAGTTCAGATACCTTCACTGTTGCGGACAAAAATCCATGCAAAATCGCCTTTGGCGATGGATTTTTGCTTGCAGCCACCACGTTGTCTTACGGTATTTGCAGCAAAGTGCAAATACCTATCTGAACTGTTACCTATGAATGTTCCTATGCTTTTAGTTCTTTAATGATGCTTTTAATCTCCTCACAAAAAGAAGGAAATATCACAAGCGCCTGCTTAAGATATGTAATATTTTCTATCGATGCCTGTCCGTCTGACAGCGCAAGTGCCATGCGATAAACAGCCCTGATATCTGGCGCAATCACACAACTTTTCTCCTTGCGTAGTTCCTGCTGACTGTAATAACACGCGGCAAACATTCCTGTCGTCAAGATATACTGCCGCAAAATTGTACTGCCCTCTGGCGTGCTGCGCTTCTTTACATAGGCCTCCTTTAAAATCCAAGAGCACAGACAAAGTTTTTGCACAGAAGCGCTGTCTACGCTGCACGCTAAGGCATATGTGACAAGTTTCACTCCCGTCTGCCCTTTCTTTCTCCCCACAAATGATTTCGCCCATGCAATAATAGAAGGGACACTAATTCTGGACAGTATTTCAGTGAAACGCTTCGCTTGACGCTCATATATCGATTCCTGTTTTAGACTAACTGCCATAGCACTGATAATCTCGCTGCTCCACTCCTCCCACTGCATAACTGTAATCTTTTCACAGAGCGCCTTATACACCGCATCTGTAGCTGCAAATCCTTTTCCAAACAAGATTGTCCGCTTATTTCCAATGGTCTCAAGAGAAATATGGTTCAAAAGTTCCAACGCTTTTTCTTCCTGCTCAAGTTCCATATAATTCCAGCAGGCAATCGCCTCCGCAATCATAATATAATAGTCGTGCTCCACCAACGAAAGGCCATGATAGGCACTGTATCTGCTCTCCGTAGCATCTTCACGGTATTGTCGCAAGTACTCGCTATATTTTTCATAATATTGAATAATCTGTTTTGCCGGAGTCTTTAACTCAAAACTAAGTCGTTCCTGATACCATGCAATATCAGCCTGTTCTGATATTGTCAGCGGAAACAGTTTCTCCAAGTATTGGCCCCAGACAAATAGTCTTTGGTCCCGCATTACATAGAGATTTGACAAAAGCCCCATAACACTGTTTTTCCCATAGCGTTCGTCCTGCAATTCTTTCGCGAGCGATAACGTCAGCACAAAAAGCCGTGTAGATATATTTTTATCATCCAAAACATTATATTCATTTGCCAGTTGAAACAGATAGCGAAGATTTCGAAGATACTCATACACATCATATATTAAGATGGAAACATTGCGCAGAAATTTCTGCGCTGTTTTTTGTGGTTTGTCATTCACGAAACCATAATGATGCGCATAGGAAGGCAAAACAGCAATTCTAATATGCCCAGACCGCACCAGCCCATCATGAATACGCCCTTCAAAATGTAAGTCTGGCACAATCTCTGACATGCGCGGCGTATAGAAATCCTCAAAGCGTTTCCCCTCGGAATCCCCATAATTTCGCTGAATATATGCCGCTACATCATAGTTGCGATAGGTTCCTCTCCGAAAAAATTCTAATATGTCTGTGACATCTTCAAACCACTCGTCATCATCTATAGACAGATACCACTGTCCTTTCGCGTGATAAATGCCTTCATTTCTCACAGCAGACATATTGTCATGCCAAGGGTGGGAGACAATGCGCGCGCCATACTGTCTGCACACATCAAGAGTCCCGTCGGTACTACCTGTGTCAATCACAAGCAATTCTGCATCCAATGCATCAAGAAGTGGCTTAATATGGGAAAGGCAGCGGTCAATTGTATGAATCTGATTGCTGACTGGCACCCCAATTGTCAAAAGCAATGGTCTTCCTTTATATTTTCCTTTCTGATAAATTGGATTAGTGCGATAAATATAATTTCCCGCCTCGTCCGCAGTTACCTCAAGACGGTCTACATCAAACTTTACCCCTGGCAAATCCTCCAACGCAGGAATGGTAACTTTATTTGCTTCTGGATTATCGCCCCACAAAGTCCCCATCTGTATTTGATTCTGAAACAGCTCCTGTTTTGCCGCATATTTTTGCAGATACGGCTCTAAATCAACGCTTTTGAGATTATCCACTTTCTGTATTTGCCACTCTGTAGACATAATTTTATCATCTTCTGTAAAACAGATGTACTCTGTATCCGTATCACGCCAGACAGGTGGATATGGAAAAGGATATCTGCTCTGATCTGCCAGAAATCTTTGAAATATTACTTTATCTGACATAATACTTAATCTCCTTTTTTCAGAAAAACAGCCCCATCAAACTAGATGGAGCTGTCTTCTTATCTCTTATTTTTGTCTCTCATTTTCGTTCTTATGGTAGAGCAAATTTTTCACATTTTCAGGTGTGGAACGATTAGCCCAAAAGGCTAAGAACTCCCTGATTACCCTGATTTGCCTGTGCAAGCATTGACTGACCTGCCTGTGACAGAATGTTCGCATTAGAGTATCTTACCATCTCTGTCGCCATATCAGTATCACGAATCTGGCTCTCTGCTGCTGTCGTATTCTCAACAACATTGTCGAGGTTATTGATTGTGTGCTCTAATCTATTCTGAACCGCACCGAGCAGAGAACGCTGTGCAGATACTTTTGCTATCGCGTCTGAGATAGAATCAATCGCATAGGTAGCAGCCATACCACCGTCGTCAATTTTCTCGCCATTGTCATCCTTGCCAATTACATCAAGCTTCTGAATGCCAAGTCCCTTTGTATCCATTGTGTCAATTGTAACGCCAATCTTGTTGGTCATATCTGCGTCAGCTCCTACATGGAGATTAAAAGAAAGTGCATCTTTGACAACGGTAGAACCCTTTGTAATAACAAAGCTGCCATCTCCATTGTCCTTGACAGATGCTTCTTTGTCCACATCTGTTCCAATACTGCTTGCCTTCTGAAGTTCCTCTGCAATCTTTGCATAAGCTTGCTTTGCAGTAATTACATTGTCGGCTGCCTCGCCTTGTGTTGGGCTGCCTACTACAGATACTTTATCTGCTGTATTAGTTGGATTTGCGCTGCCTGACTGAATCCCTAATTTCTTTAAGAATCTGTCGGCTGCCTTATTGATCACTGCCGTGCCATCATCAGCAAGTATGAACTCCACTTCGTCCATATCGCCTTCCTCAACATTGATAAGCTTTAACGCATCTTCCACTGTATACTCATTATTCTTTGCATCTGTGACATCCGCAATTGTAATGGTTGTCGCAGCAGTTGCCGCATTACTGCCAACAACATCTTTAATCTGCAGTTTATCGCCTGCCTTTAGCATACCAACAGCCGTTGCCAAATCATCTGCACTGATTATTTTATCTTGTGTGGTAAAGGATGTTTTCTCACCGTCAAGTGTAACAGACTTAATGTCCGTATCTGTTTTTTTCAAACCTCCAACACTCGTTTCAGCCTCCAATAATTCATTGACAGTATCTGTCGCTGTATTATTCCATACAGTTGCAGCAACCTCATCATCTTCTAATTCATCTACAACTTCCCAGTTCAAAGGAGTCGTTGCTGTGCCATATTGTGTCATAGTTACTTTATGTCCTGCATCAAGTGCCTGCTGAACTACATTAACTATGCCAGCCTGTGTATCAATCTGCACGCCGTCTGCTGCTGTTCCCGCTGCTGTTCCAACCTTATATGTTGACTTATGACCACTTTCATCCTCAATCTCAATAATAGAACCTGTAGCGAAAGAAGCTGATTCATTCTTTACCTTCTCCACCATTGTAACGGTCTCATAATCCTCAATTGGAGAATCGGTTGCTGGAGCATAGGTAATTGTATCGCCTGCCTGTAACTTTGTAGCACCTATATCTGTTGCAACATATTTCTCATATCCTTCTGTTGAACTGGTATCTGCATTATTGCCAATTGTGTACTTTGTGCCTGCAATACTAATCTCATCACCATCTTCAAGTGCTTTTTCCAGCTCAAATGTCGCTGTCTTGCCGCCCTTGTCAATAAGCTTTCCATTGATACCTGCATCATGTGCATTTACCTTCTTCTCAGAAGAAGTGCCTGCTGTATTTCCTTTTAACAGATAAGTCTCATTGAACTTTGTTGTCTCAGATACACGATCTACTTCTGTCAACAACTGGTCAATTTCATCCTGAATTGTCTGACGGTCTGAGATGGAGTTTGTGCCATTGGAAGCCTTTACTGCCAACTCATTCATTCTCTGTAACATATCGTGAACTTCTGTAAGAGCACCCTCTGCTGTCTGCACAGAACTAATGCCGTCCTCTGCGTTTAAAGAAGCCTGTGTCAAACCTCTTATCTGCTTTCTCATTTTCTCTGAGATAGAGAGTCCTGCTGCATCATCTGCTGCGCGGTTTACTTTGTAACCTGAGGATAATTTCTCTGACGATTTTGATAACTGTCCTGCTGTGATGCCTAACATTCTGTTTGAGTTCATTGCTCTAAGATTGTGCTGTACTACCATAATCATACCTCCATGTAAAGAACGGGAACACATTTGTGTGCCACGTTTGTACTGGGCAATCCGTTGCCCGCCTTTTGTTTCTGTTACTCCGGCAGGTATAAACTGTGTAACAGTCTTTGAAAGCCGAAGTAATATTCCCATATTCAGTTGTATTTATAATATCCGCTGGCATCCTCCCTCTTGGCGCCTTTCTAAGTTTGAACACCTGCGGTTATTACCTAGTCAAAACAATCATTTTCTGCACGGGCCGCCTGTTCTGCTGCCCGCTTCTCGATTGCTTTTCCACGCGCCAAATTGATTTCCTTAGGAGCATCAATCATTAAGCGCAGTGTAGTGCCATTGCCCCCTAGAAAAGTAATTCTGACATCTTTTCCTACCATCAAATACTCATTCTTCGTTACAGAAAGCCTAAGCATCCATCAAACCTCCTTGTCTGTTTGGAGGATTTACCATTACTGTTCACTCCGTTCCAGTAACAGATAAAATCCATGTAAATTATTTGGTGTCTTTGCAGCGTATGCAACATTTTGTATAGATTGTTGCATGGTCAATGTGTTGGTTGTATGGTATTGCAGTACTTCTGATACGCTGTGGAATTAAAATAAACTATTTTTAAGAAAGGAATTATAACTATGAGTACGACAGAACCAATCAGAAACAAAGAGCAACTACAGAATTTCAAAGATTATTACAAAGATATCAAGCCCAACTTGCGCAATTGCGCTATTATTATTATGGGTCTAAACACAGCTCTGCGCATCAGCGATCTTTTAAATTTGACATATGAGGAAGTCTTTCAGGACAATACAGTTCGAGAGCATATCACCGTTCGGGAACGCAAAACAGGAAAAGAAAACCGAATTTTCTTGAATAATGAAGTGCGCCAAACGTTAAAAATTTACCAGAAAGAGTTGATTCAGACAAAAATGTACCAAGATGGAAACCCCTATTTATTTCCAAGTCCCATCAAGCCTTGTGCTCCAATCTCGCGCTATCAGGCTTACCGCATTATTACATCTGCGGCGAAAGCTGTTGACATCGAGGGACACATTAGCTGTCATTCCCTGCGCAAATCGTTTGGCTACCATGCATGGAAACAAGGATGCGATCCGGTTGTAATTATGGTAATATTTAACCACTCGTCCCTCTCTATCACCAAGCGCTATCTATGCATTGAGCAAGATGACAAGGACAATGTGTATCGCAGCGTCTATCAAAATATTGGTGCTTGACACAGCAATGCCAAACAACAGTTTACAAATAAAGTAAGGTTCTGTTGCTATTTTATACTACAACTATATAATATTAAAATTTTGTCTGTCATGTCCACATTACTGATGGTCAGGACTTTTTTGTGACCTCTGCTATATATAGGCTTATGCAGCGGAAATAAACCTTTTCCCTATTCAATTTCAATCTACTATGCAGTTCCTTATTATATTTTGAAATGGTAAACAACTTGTCTACAGAAAATTTCCAGAAAATAAAAAAGAAATTGAAAAAAGACTAAAGTTTTAAAAACTGCCGCCGATATATAAAATGTAAGCGAGAGATGCAACAATTTATACAGATTGTCGCATCTCTCTTTATTATAACCTATCTTTTTATTTTTATTGAATCACTATTGTTGCGACAGAGATTTTATCTTCCTCTGCACAAGTCTGTGCATAAAAATTAGCGCGTTCTCTCACTTGCATAGAACGCGCCAATCATATAGGAATTATTCTAAATACGCTTCTTTAGGAACTATTCAGAAATATCCTGAGCAAGCTGCACATGTTATTTCTGGACAGTTCCTTACTATCAGAAAATCTCAACTTTTTACTTCAAATCCTGCATACGAACGCCATCCATATCATCAAAATCCTGATTTTCTCCTACCATACCCCAGATAAATGTATAGGCACGACTTCCACTTCCAGAGTGAATTGACCAGCTTGGAGATATCACAGCCTGTTCATTTCTCATAACAATGTGTCTTGTCTCCTGTGGCTCACCCATATAGTGCATCACAAATGCATCCTCAGGCATATCAAAATACAGATAGACTTCCATACGCCTGTCATGCGTATGGCAAGGCATTGTATTCCACACACTGCCAGGCTTTAGCGCGGTCATGCCCATCACAAGCTGGCAGCTCTCCACCTGTCCTGGCAAAATGTACTTGTTGATAACTCTATGGTTTGCGTCCTCAAGACACCCAAGTTCCACTTTGTTTTCGTCTTTGATAATCACAACATCTTCTGACGGCGTACCTTGTGGCTTTATTAACTTTGTTGGATATGTTTTGTGTGCTGGTGCGCTGTTTAGATAAAATTTCGCTGGATTCTGTGCGTCAGCAGATTCAAATATTATCTCCTTAGCACCCATGCCAATATACATACCTTCCTTATGTCCTATTTCGTATTTCTTGCCATCAATTGTAATAATTCCTGCCGGTCCAATATTAATCACGCCAAGTTCCCGCCTCTGGCAAAAATACTCCGCGCGAAGCTCGTCCCCCGCTGTTAACGCAATCGGTTGTACAGGCACTGCGGAACCTGTGATAATGCGGTCGATATGACTGTAGACCAATTTGAGTTCCTCTGGACGGAACAAGTCATCAATCAAAAACTCTTCCCGTAGTCTCTCTGTTGTGTAATGTTTTACATCCTTTGGTGAAGCTGCTGTTCTTAATTCCATAATGATACCTTCCTTTTCCTTCAATCGAACTAATTTTGCCTGCTGACATCTTTTCAGAAATAAGTTTCTTAGGACGCCTGTGCGCACAAAATAGCCCGTTTCTAATGTAAGTACTTACATTGTAACGTAACACTCTTAAATAGTCAAGTTACAATTCACACCCATGCCAGATTTCGGTAACAGGAAGCCGAAGGCTGAACTGTTACCTATAGTCAATACCAATACAAATCTTATACTTGATTTTCATATATTTTCATAGTAAACTTAATTTAATGGTAGTGCTTTCATATTCTGTTACATCAGAGTATATTAACTTATTTTTACTTTATCTCGGCAATTCCTTAGTAAACCCCTAAGTGATTGTCAGAAAGGCGGCTCTTATGACAATATATGATGTATCTGAGAAGGCTGGTGTATCCATAGCAACCGTATCGCGCGTGTTAAACGGCTCTGACAATGTAAGTGAACAGACGCGCCAGAAAGTTCTTGCTGTCATAGAGGCATGTGGTTACACTCCCAATGCTTTTGCTAGAGGACTTGGTTTAAACTCAATGAACACAATCGGCATTCTGTGTGCTGACTCCTCCGACCTCTATCTCGCCAATGCCATTTATCATATCGAACAGGAATTACGAGAAAATAGTTACAACTGCATCTTATGCTGTACTGGATACAAACTTGAGGACAAGCAAAAATATTTAACGCTTCTTGTCAACAAGAAAGTTGACAGTGTAATCCTTGTCGGTTCCAATTTTGTCGCGGACAATGATGCTGAAAACGATTATATTCGCGAGGCGGCAAAAGAAATTCCAATCCTTTTACTAAATGCGGATTTTGACTGTGAAAATGTATATTGTAGCCTCTGTGATGATTTTAAATCGACCATGCAGGCCACTACTTATATTATTGACACTGGCATTCAAGATATCCTTTATCTGTACAATTCCCGCTCTTACTCTGCCCTACGAAAACTGTCTGGCTATCAGAGTGCACTGACACAGAAAGGACTTCCTCTCCGCATGGAATATATTCAGTATTTTCCAGGAAGCCATACAGACCTTCCTGCAATCGCTGACTTTTTATCGAATCTTGACCACACACTCAAATATCAGGCTGTTGTGGCGGCTGATGACAACCTCGCCATTGGCGCAGTCAAATTTGCCCACAAAAAAGGTCTTTCCATACCGGACGAGCTGTCAATTATAGGATATAACAACTCGATTCTTTCTACCTGCTGCGATCCAGAACTTACCAGCGTAGACAACCGATTGGAGACTTTATGTCATCACATTGTAAAAACATTGATTGGTATTCTGACCAACAACGAAATGCCCCAGAAGGTAATCTTCTCCGGCGAACTGATCAAAAGAGGCACAACTCTTTGATATAAAAAGAAAATGGAGGAATCATCATGAAAACTTTTATGGATCAGGACTTTTTGCTCCAAACCCAAACAGCAAGCAACCTTTTTCACAACTATGCAGAAAAGACCCCTGTGCTGGACTATCACTGCCATATCAATCCCGCAGAAATTGCAGACAACCGCAAATTTGACAACATCACCCAAGTATGGCTTGGCGGCGATCATTACAAATGGCGTTTTATGCGTTCTTGTGGTGTGGACGAAAAATTTATTACAGGAGATGCATCGGACAAAGAAAAATTCTTTCATTGGGCAGAGTGTGTCGGCAAAGCAATCGGCAACCCACTCTTTCACTGGACACATTTAGAGTTGCAGCGCTATTTCGGTTACACAGGCGTCCTCAATAAAAATACTGCGGAGGAAGTATGGAATCTCTGCAATGAAAAGCTCAAAGAAGACAGCATGAGCGTGCGCGGTCTCATCAAGCGCTCAAATGTAACCTTAATCTGTACGACCGATGACCCTATTGATTCTCTCTCCTATCACAAACAGATTGCGGAAGATGACACGTTTGATGTGCAGGTTCTTCCCGCTTGGAGACCAGACAAGGCAATGAATATCGAAAAGCCAGACTATTTTGACTATCTTGCAAAACTTGCGGAGGTGAGTGGTGTCTCTATCAACACTTTTGCAGACTTAAAAAATGCGCTGCTAAAAAGACTGGATTTCTTTGCTTCTATGGGCTGTAATGTCTCCGACCACGCACTCGAATATGTAATGTATCAGCCTGCTTCCGACGAGGAAATCGAGGCAATTTTTGCCAAGAGAAAAAGCGGCGCCGCTGTCACCAGACAGGAGGAATTGCAATATAAAACTGCATTTATGCTTTTTGTTGGAAAACAGTATTATCGCTTAAACTGGGTAATGCAGCTCCACTATGGCTGCAAGCGCGACAACAATACACTGCGCTATGACCAGCTAGGTCCAGACACGGGCTATGACTGTATTAACAACTATGCTCCTTCCGCAGAACTTGCCGATTTCCTAAATGCACTGATCAAGACAGACGAGCTGCCAAAGACAATTATCTACAGCCTGAATCCAAATGACAATCAAGCAATTGGAACAATCCTTGGCTGTTTCCAAGATTCCACTGCATGTGCAAAAATTCAGCAAGGCAGCGCATGGTGGTTCAACGATCACAAAACAGGAATGCAAGATCAGATGATTTCCTTAGCAAACCTTGGAAATCTCTCAGGATTTGTTGGCATGTTGACAGATTCCAGAAGCTTTCTCTCCTACACCAGACATGAGTATTTCAGACGCATTCTGTGCAATCTGATTGGAAACTGGGTTGAGAACGGCGAGTTCCCCGCTGATATGGAGATTTTGGAAGAAATTGTAAAAGGAATTTCCTATAACAATGCAGTCAATTATTTTGGGTTTGATTTAAAAACCGTATAAGACCAAACCGAGTGGGAAATACTTTTCCTACTCGGTTATTTTTTAATTGCAGTATTTCGGATTGACACTTTCTTGGCAAAATCACTTTCGATTTTTCTATAACAATCATAGCAATGCTTGTCACAACTTCACTACTTTCCGGTCATAAGTCATAATACCATTGATTTCCTCCTCAATATCCGTCAATTGTGTGTAAACAGACGCGCACAAACCTTCCTTTTTTAATTCCTGAACACGCTTGTCCAAGTCATTATATGCGGACTTTAAAGCTTCTTTATCCTTTTGACTTCCATATCCAAAATAGCGGTCTGAATATGTGTGGTCTGAAATGGCAAGAGAAATCCCACCAAATTCCGAAATGACATATGGCTTTTTGCTCTTCTTTGCCACCAACTCAAAAAAATAGATATGTTCACTCTTTAAATCGCCTGCATCTTGGTCAAACCAACCGCTGTGCGCATCAATAATGCGCGTATTGTCCACTGTCCGCACCATATCAGCATTCTCTTTTGCATCGAATTGTCCCCAGCCCTCATTAAACAGGACCCAAGTACAGATAGACGTGCAGTTGTAGAGTTGCCGCACGGTCTCAATACACTCTTTTTTCCACTCTTCCCTGCCAACCTTATCTGACCGCGAAGTATAGCCATAATCATTATCCCGCTTATGTCGGAGCGGAAACAGCACTGTAGGAATGTAACAAGTCTTCACTAAATTATAGGCAGTTCCACCGTTAATCATATCCTGCCAGACAAGCATTCCAAGTCTATCGCAGTGATAATACCAGCGCATTGGCTCTATTTTACAGTGTTTGCGTATCATATTAAAGCCCTTTGCCTTGGCAGTCTCAATATCAAAAATCATCGCCGCGTCACTCACTGGCGTCAGCAAACTTTCTGGATAATAGCCTTGATCAAGGATTCCTTTCTGAAAATAAGGCAAATGGTTCAAACACAGCCTTGGAACACCCTTGCTGTCTGACTCTGCGGTAAATAAGCGCATACCAAAATAACTTTCCACCATATCCTCCCCATATACAATTCGGATATCATACAAAAATGGGTGTTCTGGTGTCCAGATTTTCTTATCTGGAATCGTAAGCACAATAACCGCCTTTTCATTTACCTGGACATTGGTTTTTATCTCGTTTACAATCTGATTTTGGTCAAATAACAAAATTTTACAAGAAATCATTTCCGTGGAAATTATCTCTTCTAAACATTTGTTTGATGTTATCTCTAAGATAACGCTGTCCTTGTCATAATCCGGTGTAATGCGCAACTCTTGAATATAAGTCTCAGGAACCCACTCACACCACACTGTTTGCCATAGACCACTCTGCGCAGTATAGAACATGCCACCATTTTTTAGTGCCTGCTTTCCACGCCCATGATAGGAAGTATCACTTTTATCCTGCACGCAAAGTCGCAAGGTGTTTTTTCCAACTTCTATATAATCTGTGATATCGATAGAAAATGCCTGATAACCACCAGAATGGACCCCCGCCAAAGTATCATTCACATAAACGCGACATCGCTCGTCACAAGCCCCAAAATTCAACAACAATCGCTTTCCTATTGGTATCCAATCGATTATCAGTCGTCGCTCATACCACAAAAATTCATCTGGTTTTAGCTGGCGCTGCACCCCCGATAGATAGGTTTCTGGCGAAAAAGGTACACGAATATCACCGTCCCAGATTACAGGTCTGGCGTCTTCCTTTGTAAATGCATATTTCCAGATACCATTCAAAATAGTATAATTTTTCCGCGCAAGCTGTGGTCTAGGGTACTCGGTCAAAACAACTTCTGTCTGCTCATTTGCTATAGCTTCTCCCCACTGCGTCATCAACTGATTATGTTCTCTGTCACCTTTATCTAATAGTTTATTTAATTGAAGTGTCTCCATTATCTCTCTGATTTTCATCTGATCATCTCCCGCCTATGCAGTTGCCACTATTATAGCACATACTACTACTTTTGGCTACCTCAACCCACCATCTAAAATCGGTGTCTTTTCAGCGCTCTCTTTGAATAATAATTACTGTTCATTCATTCGCCAAAACACCTCACTATTTTTATCGAAATAAAATATGATTTACCTTATAAAATATGGTATACTACTAAAAAGTACAAATATTTTCAAAGAAAGGGGTATTGTGTGGCAGAAAAATTAAAGCTTCCCTTAGGGATTGAAAATTTCAAGAGAATACGTGAGGAAGGATTTTATTATGTTGATAAGACGGCATTTATTATAGACTTTTTAAAAAACCCCGCATATGTAAATTTGTTTACGCGCCCAAGACGTTTTGGAAAAACATTAACCATGAGTATGTTAAAAAATTTTTTTGAAATAAACAGTAACTATATGATTTTTCATAAACTTGCGGTTGCAAAAGAAAAAGAATTATGCGAAGAATATATGGGGAAGTTTCCTGTAATTTCAATTACGTTAAAAGGAGCAACAGGAGAAAACTTTGAAGAGGCAAAGATAATGCTTCGGAGAATTATTGGGAAAGAAGCAATGCGATTTCAATTTCTCCTAGAAAGCGATAAAATTGATGATACAGAACGCAGTCAGTATAAGGCGCTTATCAGTACAGATAAGTCAGGTACATTTACAATGTCCGACGATTTGTTGAAAGACAGTTTACTGATGTTGTCACAATTTCTACGAAAACATTATGGACAGGATACTATCATGCTAATTGACGAATATGATGTGCCGCTTGATAAGGCATATCAAGCAGGATATTACAATTCTATGGTAGAATTTATTAAAGTTTTGTTTGGAAATGCTTTTAAGACAAACGATAGTCTAAAATTTGCAATACTTACAGGATGTCTTAGAATTTCAAAAGAAAGTATTTTTACAGGACTAAATAATTTCAGTATATACACAGTAAAAGATGTCCAGTATAATGAATATTTTGGATTTACTGATACCGAGGTTAGACAGATGCTTGCATATTATGGTTTTATGGAAAAATATGATACCATTAAGGAATGGTATGATGGTTATCATTTTAATGGTCTTGATATCTATTGTCCATGGGATGTTGTAAGTTACTGTCATGCTTTGAAAATGAAACCGTCCACACAACCACAAAACTATTGGGTAAACACAAGCAGCAATGATATTATTAGACGTTTTATAGCAAGGGCAGATGCTACTACTAGAGATGAGATTGAACTATTAATCAATGGTGGTCATGTTAAAAAGATGATCCATCAAGAGCTAACTTACCGCGATCTGGACTCTGATATTGACAATCTCTGGAGCCTGCTTTTTACGACAGGATATCTAACGCAGGAAGGGGAGGATGAGGAAGAAATCTCTACACTTGTCATTCCAAACAGGGAAATACATTGGATTTATGTTCAACAAATTCGGAGGTGGTTTAAGGATGAGACACGAAAAAATTCACAAAAATTGGAAAACTTCTGCAAAGCATTTGAAGAAAATGATGTAACTACTATTGAAAAGGAATTTACCTCCTATTTACGAAAGACAATCAGCCTCCGTGACACCAGTATCAAAAAAGAAATGAAAGAGAATTTTTATCATGGCATTCTACTTGGATTATTTGGGAATATGGTGGATTGGAAGGTTAAATCGAATGCGGAGTCTGGCGATGGCTACAGTGACATCAGCGTGGAAGTTGAAGACAAGGAAATCGGCATTATCATTGAATTAAAATATGCTGAGAACGCAGCATTTGATGATGCCTGTAAACAAGCATTAGAACAGATTGATGAAAAAAATTATGAAGAAATATTGATAGATGATGGTATGAAAACCGTTTACAAATATGGAATTGCATGTTATAAAAAACGCTGTAAAGTGATTTCGGGATGATATTTCATCGTTACTTTTTACCCCTCAACAGCTTATAAGTTGTTAAAAACTAGCGTGGGTGTGAAGTTACAGTTCAGCCTCAGGACTTTGGATTTACTGCAAAGTCCGTGAAATAACATAGTGGCTGAGATGCATCAAGCCACCACGAAGTGGTTTTGCATGGCTTGATGCTTGTAACAGGAAGCCGAAGGCTGAACTGTTACGGTGTGAATTGTAACATTTCATCTCCCAATTGACAAACTTGTTTACTTATTGTATTATATAGTGATTTTAAAAACGATACAAAATTAGAATGCACTATAGAAATGAGGAGATATTCTTGGAAATAAAAAATTACAGAAATGGGCTGCGAGATGGGATTCCAGTCGCCTTAGGGTACTTTGCTGTGTCCTTTGCATTTGGAATGGAGGCCGCTACAAAAGGACTAAGCATCTTGCAGGCAGTACTGATATCGCTGACAAACGTCACCTCCGCCGGACAGTTTTCCGGTCTTGGAATTATCGCCGCAGGAGGCACCTATATTGAGATTGCCTTGACACAACTTGTCATTAATCTGCGCTACTGCCTAATGTCCTTTTCCCTCGCCCAAAAACTGGACCGCTCTGCGTCAAACTGGCATCGATATCTTATGGCATACAGTGTAACTGACGAAATTTTTGCACTGGATGCAAGTCTGAGCGCACCCTTGACACCCGCATACCATTATGGCATTACCAGTGTTGCCGTGCCTGGTTGGGTCCTGGGAACACTGGTTGGCGCAATTTCAGGAACACTCTTGCCCGCCTTTGTCATCAGCGCTCTTGGCGTTGCTATTTACGGAATGTTTCTTGCGATTATCATTCCTCCAGCAAGACAGGATCGCACAATTTTGCTTGTCGTTTTGTCTGCTATGGGACTAAGCCTTTTATTTTCTATTCTACCACTACTCAAAAAAGTCTCATCCGGTTTTGTCATTATAATCACAACCGTTATTATTGCAGGAATTGCAGCATGGCTAAAACCAATTGACGACGAAAACAACAAAGGAGAATCTTAAAATGACACATAATATCTATCTCTATATCTTTGTTATGGCGGCAGTAACATACTTAATCCGTATGCTCCCACTGGCGCTGTCTAAAAAAGAGATTACCAATCAATACATCAAATCTTTTTTATACTATGTGCCCTATGCGTGTCTTGCCGCCATGACCTTTCCGGCGATTCTGTATTCCACTGCAAGCCTTTACTCAGCACTTGCAGGACTTATCACTGCCATTATCGCCGCTTACAGAGGAAAAAGCTTGCTGATTGTAGCTTTAACGGCATGTGTTGCAGTATTTCTTGTAGAGCGCATTCTACCGTTTTTCGGTTAGCTCCTTACGTTTTTCATGTGTCATCAAATCTGCAAGTCTGGTTGGGATTGGCACATGACTTTCTCTTGTCGTCAGCCTATTTGCCATCTGCGTTGCCGTATCGATATCAATCGCATTCCCAACCGATAAAAAGATAGGTTTCACGTTCACGTGCGTGCGCAGAACTCGCCCATAGTGCTCCCCATTCCATTCAATTTCTGTATATGCCTGTGCTGTATTGGCAGGCATAACAAAATCCACATCTCCCACTTTATAATAGCTTTTTGCAATTCCAACAGTTGCTTTCCGAATCAAAATCCCAGCATGTGTTGCCAATCCCATATGTCTTGGATGCAAATATCCATTTCCATCAAAAAATATTACATCTGGTATTATTGTAACTTTTTTGTAGGTTTCCAAAAACAGCGGAACTTCACGAAATGCCAAGCAACCTGGGATATAAGGCACCTCAATTTTATCTGCATAGCTAACACGCTCAAGCACTTCAAATGTATTGTAATCAATTATTACTATACAACAAACCGCATACTCCTGTTCTTCTTCCTTCCAATAGGCAAGGTCCACACCTGCTACTGTCTGCACTTGAGACAGATTAACCGTATTTTCACGCCAAATACTACTGTTCAGCTCAATTTGTTTTTTGATATAATCTTCTTCTGTCATTTTTACACCCCTTGTGTGTTCTGATACGCATCCAAATCAATCATTTAATGACGTTTTTTACAGACTATACTGTTCTTGTCAGACTGTCACTACTCGAACCTCATAAGCTGTTGTCTGTGGCGGAATGCTCATAGTCATAAATGCGGCATGACGCACTCTTACTCGCAAACCTGGAACAAGATTCGCAAACGGCATTGGTCTGCCAAAACTATTAAAAATCTTGGCATCATCCGCCATATGAAACCGTATTACAGACGATATATTTCCATCGCGAATCGTTGTAAAGCTTCTGTTTTGTCTGTCGATATCGACAATCCTACCAACCGTTACCTGATCCTCAGGCGGCCTTCCCGTCACTTGAATAACATAAGCTGCTGACTGCGGTGGAATGCTCCTAGTCATCGCATTAGAAAATGCAGCATTCACAGTCATTCCCTTCTGCAAATCCCTCAGTAAAATGCGGTTGTTATTTTCGTCCAGAATCACTGTATTGTTTCCTACATTCAATCGTATCATCTGATCTGGACTGTCACAGTTGGGACAATCATTGTAAGAGACAAGCACAAAAGAACCATTTCTGCCCGTCTCAACCTCTTCTATTATTCCGTTTGTAATCTGTGTCAAAAAAGTATTGTCCATTGGTCTCACCTGTTTTCTTTTTATTATACTATATGCAGACAAATAATTCATGCGATTTTTTTCAACCATCACATTTTCTCACGGACTTTGCAGCGTAGTGCAAAGTCCTGGGCTGAACTGTTACAAAATTACTTAAAACAATTTTGGGCACATACAAAAAGTTATTATCAAACTTGTTTTCGCTTGCATATTATGCTATTATATTTGTGACAAAACATGCTACTTACAAGCAATATAAATATCCATAGTCTCCCCGTCAGTCTCAAAGCAGGGAATCACATCCTTTTCCGTGTGCTCCAGACCATTCACGCGCATATATTCCATAAGCGTTTTATAACCATTGGGAATCGTCACAAAAGGATTTTCAAAAGGATTTTCAATATGTATTGCTGCATATCTGTGCGCTGCCTGCTCATGTATTTCCATGTCAGGGGGAACGACTCCATCTGGTAGTATCCATGCAGCTTCATAACCATGCATATTGAAAACATTTATCTGCTCTTGTGACACATTTGGAAAATCCCACCCAATAACGCGAGGTTTATCGACACCACAGTTACGGGCAATGGTAAATATTCTGTCAATAGCATCCCCCTCTGGAATGGCACTTACAACAGCATGTTTGATGTAACGAAAAGCAGGAACAGTCTCGACACGCAAATTTGTATACATTTCGCCACAAACGACCATATCATCGCGGAACAAGTTGTCCAGAGAGCAATTAAAAAGCTTGCAAAGCTCTATCGCCTTTTCCATTTCGGGCTGTGCTGTGTCCAGCTCCCATTTTGATACGGTTTGACGGCTAATATTCATTTTTTCAGCCAAATCTTCCTGTGTCATATTCCCTCTTAAATGTCTTAAAAACTGCAAATTTTTTCCAAAGCTCATTCAATATTCTCCTCTCATTTTCTTGCGCCGCGCCGCATTATCAGTATAGTATTTTCCCATAAAGGCTGCAACCAATCTATGTGCGCAATTTGTTTGTTTCACGCAACTTCAAAGTGCGAAGAACATTTCGTGACGGTTTCTTATCGTCTTCGCGCCACACAAAACACCACAAACCCAATTAACATTACCAGATAAAAGTTAATCCCTCTTGTGATACACATCGATACCACAAGATAATTTCCTACAAAAATCTTTTGAAATACACCTTGGTACATTGCCTCCGTAATCCCCTGCGCCCCAGGAATTGGAAGCATATCCACCGCAATGTAGACTGCCGCCTGCACCAGCACAATATCCAGCATTTCTGTGCCAGAAAGCCCCAGTCCGCAATACACCACAAACGCCAGCACAAATACACTGTAGCGCTGCACAAATGTCCCAGCTATTGTTATTCCAATTAATTTCTTATGATTTCGCAAAAAAAGAACTGTGTCCTGATAACCTGACAAAAACTGCTCCACTTTTTCTCTCCTGGACTCTTTTTCCCGCCACAACCGAAGACGCACCAGCAATGCCTCAATCTTATAAAAACAACCTCTAATAATTCCCTGCGAAAACATAACCATCAGCAAAACCATCACCAGCGCAGCATTTAAAAACAATCCCAGAAAATACAGTCCATAATATCCTTGTAGATAGGACTTTAACGGTCTTTGCCAAAACACCACAATACCGATTCCTATCAATACAAGTACAAATTTATAGATCACAGCAACGGTCATCAACACAACAGAAGACGCCGAGAGCGCATTGCCGTCCCGACGCATATAATACAATTGCATTGGCTGTCCGCCCGTTGCCGAGGGCGTAATGCCCGAAAAGAAAAAACCAATAAACGAATAAGAAATGCAGCGCGGCAACGTTGTCTGTTCCCCAATTCCTCGTAGCAGATACCAAATCATACACCCCTCTGCCGATACAAAAAAGATTGCCAGAATAATTGCCGCTGCCATATATCCTCCTGACATTTGCCGGATTGCCGCCACAATCTGCGCAAAATCCTGCCCGCGAAAAACACTCCAAAAGGTCAGTGCCATAACAACAGCAAAAATTCCTACATTGATAGCTAGTCTGCGCGCCTCTTTTCGATTCATATGCTTCATACACACATACTCCCTCCGCTGACTTCCTTTAGAAATTTATAGGAAACTTCTGACACAATCTGGGACAATTCTCCCTCAAATATGACACGCAAATCTTGATAGTGATAAAAATCCTTTGGTGTAACCAAAGAAAAATGTTTCCTGGATATGAAAATTCCATTTTCCTGCAGGATTCTTGCAAGATACGAAGAACAAGTGTACTGATTGTAAATATAAAAAGGGCTATTCATTAAAATAAAAGGCAATCCAAGCACTGCATAGTGAATGCGAAACCGATTTTTATAATCTTCCTGCATTCTTTTTTGCAATGCTTTTTTCTGGGCATCCGTACAATCCAGTTCGCAAATCCGATAGTATGCTGTTGGAAATGCATGTAGTATTTTATCTTTGTCCTCCTTCTCAAACCCAGCAAATATCGGAATCGCTGGATTGCGTCGCCCCACACTGTAAGCCTCTCGCAGTTCTGCATCAAACCCAAGCACGACATGTATATATCTCTGTTTTAAAAATCGTCGTATCAATGACGCAAAAAGTCCTGGCGTGTCCACAAATGCAATATAAATATGTGCCATAATCCATTCTCCCTTTCCTTATGTCATTGAAATTGATATATTTTCCTTGCAAGCCGATAACCGCCTACTGTAGCAAGCTTTCCAAGTTTCCCTGGAAGATTTGTAAATCCACTAAGCTTCGTATACCGCAACTTATAATACAATTCTGGATCACTCCTTTTAATATCTGACCACAGTTCCAAATGTCTAGTTTTTGCCTGCTCATCGCCTTTTAACAACAGATGAATGGAAGAGATTGCCATCATAATGGAGACATTGCGGCACATATATCGCGCAAGTTTTGGATATTTCTTTTTGACTTCATGCAAATCCACACTCTCCGCAACCATTTTTGTCACCTTAATCTGCTGTTCAATCCGTGAAATCAACACCTTTTCATTGACCGACTGATCTTCCCTGCCCAAATAATACTGATAAAGATTTAGATGCATATAATAGAGCGTCTCAACGTAAGGCAGTGGACAATATGCAAATAGATTATCCACATAAAATGTATGCTCTGGCAACACCACTCTTGATTTTCTTAGAATATCTGTTCGATAAATCAGCGCGTGCATTACCAAATACTGCGAAGGGCGGAAAACTCCAATTTTATCCCACGTACACACTTTATTCTCTGGAAACACATTCTGAAACTGAATTGTTTTCTCTGTCCCCTGCTCCAAATGATTGTATGTATAATCACATATCAGCAAGTCGGGACCAAATCCCTGCACACACCATTCCTCTATCTTTTTTAACAGCGTTTTGTATGCATTCTCTTCCAGCCAATCGTCGGAATCCACCACCTTAAAATACATTCCTGTGGCAAGCGCAAGTCCTGTATTCACGCCAGATCCATGCCCTCCGTTCTCCTTGTGCACCACTGTCACAATATCAGGATATTGTCTTGCATACCGATCTGCAATCTCCCCAGTATGGTCTGTCGAGCCATCATTGACAATAATAATCTCCACATTTTCCCCACCAATAACCAGAGAATCCACACAGCGCTCCAGATAATCCTCCGAATTAAAACAAGGTACAGTAATCGTTAAATGTTTCATAGAAATCCCCTTTCTCTCAATCTTTCTAAAAAACATTATAACGTCTGTACCTTTCAAAACCCTTGACAAATTCTTACTATTTTCTTACTTTTACTGTAATTTAACCTGAACAGTTCCTAATTAACCGCAGTTTTTTATCCGCATATTCTCTAATATCACTGTTGCAGTCATATTGCATCTCGTCTAGCAGCTCACGCGTCAGCATATGCCTGCGTCCCATCTCCTTAACAACATATTCCCGACAGAAAGAACACAATGTATTTTGATACATATAAAGCAACAGTTCCTTTGGCTTTTTCTTTCCAGAAGCATAAAACACATCCATAACATCATAAAATGCCGAATGCCAAAAACCATCCTCATAAGTAATTGGTATCTGCTTGACTGCCTCTATAAAAAGTTCTTTGTCCGACTCTTCATAATTAGCGGCAAGCATAGACACTGCTTCTGCAATATGTTCTTTTTTCTGCAAAAGTGCAATTGCATAATCCCTTACGCGCGCATCTTTTGGATAATGCCTTAAAGCTGTAAACGCTCTTTCGGATAACTCAGAATGCTCTGATTGTGAATCCGCAATCAAACAGGACAGTGACAGCGCCCATGCACACTCTCTATTTGCAAGCAGTCGCAGAAGATTATAACGAATCTCTAGTTCTGTCTCCTCTTTATAATATGCAGCTAATTTCAAAACTTCTAACTTCTTATCTTGTTTCATAAAAGTACGCCCTAACATTAAAGAGCACATCTGTCCTATTTTTTCTCCATTTTTTAATCGATGGTAAACCTCGTCTGCTGTTTTGGGCTCTATTTTCTTTTTTCTTTCGTACTCTGATGTTCTCTCTTCAAGACGTTTTTCTCTGAAAAGCGCATAATTTTTAATGTTCTCATCAACATCTGTTCTATATAATAATTTTTGAATTGTTCTTTTCCCTAGCGTGTCCTCGCTGGCTGCTTGAAACCACTCAAAATCATCATAATCATATAACCTATTGCCATCAATCAAAATTCCCAAATCGCGGACAATCATCTTGTATAGCTTGGTTCTCCGTTCTCGGTCATCAAAACACTCACACACTAGAGAAACACATATATGCTCAAAATTGTCTCGCTCTGGAAGCAAACCATATCTTTCTCTTGTGCGCTTCTTTGACAAAATCTGCAACAATGTATCATAGCAGTATGTCAATATCCTCCATGCCCGTTTGTTTCCATCAGCTATAAGAAACGCCAGCAATTGACAGTCCTGTGCAAACTCCCACCCGCGCAAGTGCATACTATGAATCAAGCGTTTTTCAATCAACTCCAAAAAAGGTGTCATATCCGCAAACTCTATAATCAATTCATATAGATAAAAACTTCTGCATCCCTCGCACTGTGCGTCATACGCCATATCGCGGGAACACCCCCACAGCACAAGCGGTCGAAATCGTTCCTTCTCTAAATCATCCATATTCTTTAACGCCACTACACAGCTTCCCAAACCACGCTGCATATCGTGTTTAAACTGCTTTTTGGTCATGATAGTGATTAATTTCCTCCTTTTATTGTTGATTAATAATCATCTTGTTCGTATCATAGCATAATATTGATTATTAGTCAACATTCGTTTTGTATTTTGCAAAATATATTGATTTTAAGTAAACTTTATGATATGTTGTCATTATAGGAGGAAATTATGGCTGAAATTGGAGAAAGAATCAAAATCAAAAGGGAATCACTTGGTATAACACAAGAAGAACTTGCACAAAAACTTGGATACAAAAATAAATCTACTATTGCCAAAATAGAAAGTGGCAAAAATGACATTGTTCAAAGTAAAGTTGTAGATTTTGCCAATGCACTTGAAACCACAATTGCCTATCTTATGGGCTGGAAGGACGAATCCTCGTCAGACTTATCGGAACATACATACCATTTAAGATCCAAGGAAGAACTGCTGCTAACCGACTTCCGCACTCTGAACGAACAAGGACAGGACTACATTTTACAAACTATGGACATGGTAAAGGATAAATATAAAAAATCTAATATGCTTTCCGACATGGAGGAAATAGTATGAACAATTTTCTTATGAAACCTAAGATTGATTTCGCATTTAAGGAAATCATGAACGATGAAAAAGCCCGTATAGGATTTTTGGCGGCTGTATTACATATCGCGCCAGAAACCATAAAATCAACTCGTATCTTGAATCCCTATCTGCGTCAGACACACGCCGATGATAAACTCGGCATTTTGGACGTCAGAGTTCTCATGAATGATGATACCGAAATAGACACTGAAATACAACTTTCTGAATTAATGGTATGGGCTGATCGTTCTCTATTCTATGCTGCCAAAATGTATACTGA